>VFQQ010000598.1_pt1 | contig 67104 bp, 124 predicted proteins | sample 3512341 | NCBI WGS metagenome assembly VFQQ01 (sample SAMN10412373, study PRJNA504923) | tailings metagenome | isolation source: Relicate 2 Philex TSF1 revegetated site | place: Philippines: Tuba, Benguet | collected 2017-08-29
CCCTGGGCAGCAGGCTGTGTGAGCTGCTGCTACTAATCAGTGGCATTTATCTCTCTCCTCCCGTCCTGCCCCTCATCTCACCCGCACCGCCAGCACGATGTTGCGCGCGTAGCCCACAAACTGCAGGTTGCGCTTGGAGTCGTGCAGCGCGTACACGCCCACCTGCGCAGCAGCCAGGGGGCCCACAATGTTGTTGCCACATTGCCGAGCCGCGCCTTGGTAACGGCAGAACATGCAGCCGCAGGCCCAAAGCATGGCTGCTAGCTCAGCTGCTATGCTTTCTGCTGCGTCACGCCAAACCCACAGCGCTGTGCACACTGAGCAGCGAGCGGCTCACCGGCTTCTCGCCCTCGCGTGCCGCCAGCCAGGGCCCCACCGGCAGCAGCGCCGACCCGTCGTCCTCATCCTGCACAGCAGGCGTGTGGCGCGCAGTTGAGCTGCAGCTGTGCTGCACAGGATACGCGCATGTGCTGCCATCAGCGCGCAACATTCGAGGCAACAGCCAAGGTAGGGCCATTACCTCGCGGAAGGTGTAGCTGCTGCCCGCGTCGTGCGCCTCGGCGCCGCCCTCCCCGTACAGGAAGCCGTGCAGGCCTTGATGACCTTCAGGCACCGCAGCATCCGTCACTATCGTGGGCGTGGCCGCCTGCGGCTGCAGGCCCCCGCTGGGAGCTGCGGCAACGACGTGGCGGCGCCGGCGGCAGCGGCAGCCGCTGGGCAGCCGAGCGGTGACCAGACCGCGCGACACGGCTTGTGCTTGCATCACGATTGTCGGCACTGGGTCGGCAGTCCCTCTCGAGGGCTCACGGCGTCGGTGAGTGTCGAGCGCGCGCAGGCCGAACGCCGCACGCTGCCTGTATTATCCTGCTTGAACCAGGTGTGTTGTCGGACGTCGGGAACAGTCGATTAGGGCTCCCAATCCTGCTCGCTCCCCCATGAAACCCCATGCCGACACCCGCGTCGCTGTTTGCGAGGCAGCCGCGCCACCACAGAGCTTAGCATCGAACAATTATCAACCAGCAGCAGCCGCGGCAACAACGGTGCACCCAACTGTCAGGCGTGGACGCGCTGCGTTGGCCACCTTCCCCCTGCCCATGGCGCACAGAGGGCAGCGGAGGAGCAGGGCACTGCTGCTATGCATCCTGGTCGGCTGCCTGCAGGCCGCGTTGGCCGGCGGGCGTGGCCTGGCACAGGTGCGCCCGCCGTAGTGCCGCCGTTGCTTTGCCGTCAGTGGTGGGGGCCATGCAAGGAGGACTGCCTGTTGTGCTATCGTGCATGCAGGGCAGGCAGGAACACCGTCCATAGCACGCCATTCCAAACCAACACGGCCGACTTGCGATGTCCAACCCGCCATGGATGCTCCTTCCGCAAAGCACTGAGTTGCGTGTTGCGCTCACCAATCGGTTGCAGTCGGCTGATGGAACCTACGATGCGGGAGAGGTGGAGTGCAAGGCAGCAGAGGATCTGTGTTATAAAACCAGCTGCTCAGGTGAGCCGGCTGCAGGGGGAACAACCCTGGCACGGGCGGTTTTCGGGGCATCATCATCGTGCGGTGCACTGTCCTCTGAACGCTGACTGCCTCTGGTGCTGCTCGCCTTGTTCTTGGTCCAGGCCTCATCAAGTTTTCGTGCGACCCCGCCAACTCCATCAACAGCAAGTGCACCTGCGTGTCAGGCGGCCTGGCCTCCTGCTTCCCAGGTGGGCACAGCGCCGCACGCATGCCCCATAGTAGCATGTTCCCCACACCTGCTGAAGCTGCAGCAGCACATGGCTGGCGTGCATCAGCAGCAGCGTGCCCGCTGGACCTGCGTGTTCCTTACTGTTGTGTGCAAACAAGGCTTTGTTCCCCATGACCACTGCGGCCCCGCTCCGGCCTGCCCTGCAGGCTCTGCCACCGTGGCCACCCCTGGCGGCCCCAAGCGGCTGTCGCAGCTGTCGCTGGGCGAGCAGGTGCTGGCCGTGGACCCGTCCACCGGCCGCCTGCAGTTCAGCCCAGTCTACATGTGGTCCAGCCGGCGGCCGGGCCAGACAGCGCAGTATGTGACTGTGCGCACCGATGCGGGGCTGAACATCACAGGTGCTCCAGGGGGGCCAGCCAGGTGCTTTGCTCAGCTTTTGCCCAGGCCGCGCTGCCTCTTACCCATGCATGTGCCGGAGGGGTAATGTGTGCCAGAAACTGCCCACCACCTGCATGCCTGCCCGTGACCTTGCCGGCTGTTGCGGTTCTTAAAGCCACATCCATGCATTTGAGGGCCCAACACTGTGCTAAAACAGCCAGGGTCACCCCTTTGTCCTCCGCTTGGCCTGCAGTCACGCCAGGGCACTACCTGTTCGCCTGGCGCGGCGCAGGCGCAGCGGCAGCAGCAGAGGCGGCGCTGCCGCGCCCCGCCGCCTGGCCTTACGTCTTGCCTGGCCAGCTGGCGCCGGGCGATGTTGTGCCGGTGGCAGCCGCCGACTGGAGCGGCGACCGGCGGCTGGTGCTGGCCCGTGTGACGGCTGTGGAGCGGGAGGAAGGGGAGGGCGTGTACATGCCCCACACCCTCACAGGTGCGCTGCCAAGTCGGGGCAGGGGTGGCAAGGCAGGTGTTCTACCCATTCCGGGCAGCACACGGCGCTGTGGTGGTGGCGGCACATACCCACCCCCACTGGCCGGCTGTGCCTGCAACATGTGCCCACCGCGCTTCCCTGCGTCCGCCCTGGTGTGTGTCCCGCAGGCGCGATCATTGTGGATGGTGTGGCCGCTAGCGAGCTGACCAGCCTGGTGCCCCAGGTGCTGGCTGGCTCCCATGTCCACCGCGGCCTGGTGAGTACAGGCAGGGCGCTGCGGGCTGTGCTGCCAGCGGGCTGTTGAACGTGCCTGAGCTGGCGGTGCGGTGTGCAGCAGGTTTCTGACCGCACAAACCACACTGGAGCACAAGCAGCAGCAGCATGATGCTGCCAACCGCCCTGACCAACTGCGCAGGTGGCCGGACTGCGGCTGGCATTCAAGGCATTCCCACCGCACGCCGTGGAGGCGGCTGTCCGCAGCCTGTCCGGCTTGCTGCATGGCGGCGTGGCCGATGCGGCAGTGAGCCACCAGGCGCTGTTCAGCTGAGGCAGAGCCGCCACCACCTGCTCTGCCATGTACACCTGTGCTTGACAGACTGCTGTACACTTTGTTCACTGCTCTTTCTTTCACAGCTGCTCTCCGCTCTGCTTGCTGAATTTCCCAAGTGTTCACGCCGACCGCTGCGCCTCTGCTGCCCCTCCCCTTTCACACTGCCTCTTGCTGCCTACTTACACAACACATTTTGACATCTACCCTGGCAATTGGGCTGGCCACGTAGGAGCATGAGCAACCTATGTGAAGTGCTCGGGGCCCAGCCCTTGTGCTTCGAGCTCCGCAAGGACCGCCTTCTGCTGTGCAAACAGCTGCTCTAGTTGTGCCGCCAGCACTTGGCCCTCTGCAGGTGGTGGGTATCAAGGTTGCGCGCATTCAAGAGGGTGACAGGTGGCTTTGAGGTCATGAGGCAGACACACAGGAGCCGGCCTTGCGATGCAGACCGTGCCACTCCAGACCTGTGCCATCACACACGCTAGGGTGTGTGATGGCACAGGAGCGCACCTTGTCGCAGCACCCGCATCGTCTGCTCCTGCGGCAGCCTGAGCCACACCGCCCCAGGCCGCTGCACCCACTGCTCGTCGCCGCTGCTGCCTTTAACGTCAGCCAACGCTTCCCGGTTGGCCCTCTGTGCCGCCACCACACGTGCGATCTGCAATCGCAGGGTAGCAGAGGCTTCGTATGGCAAGCTGCACCCAACTGGTTGTGTGCATCTGCACAAGAGATTGTTGCAGCAGCAGGCCCACCTCCTGCTTGATGTCCAAGAAGCGCATGCCTATGGCTTGCAGCTTGGCCACCTCAGCGTGCAGCTGCTCCATTGCCAGTGGCTCCTCCATTGTGATCGGCTGGCGAGCGGTGTCTACAGGGGTGTGCTGCCGCCGCCGCTGCCGCCTCTGGCGCTGGCTGCCGCTGCTGTGCAAAGCTGGCAAGCAATGCTATGGGCTTCTCAAACGACCTCCGTTACTCAGGGATAGGGCTGAGGGCGGCAAACGGGCCGGACAAACAGGACGAGCGGCCAGTCGCGCCGGCTGAGGGCAAACAAGTCTCAAAGCAACAATGCAGCGAGTGGGAAGGGCTGTGGGTGGTGAGGGCTCGTTGTAGTCGAAACAGCGCAATTTGGAGGGCTGCAAGGTCGCGCCCTGCCGCCGCCGCTGTGGTGCGCAGGCCCATTGAGCGCGCCCCAGGTGCATGTTTGAATCATTTTCCAACTGTGGAATTCTCCTGGCATGTCAAAATAGCGGAATTGCAGCCGGTGCCCACCCGCAAAGGAGGTTGGATGCGGCGGTGCATCGCCGCAACAGATCTTGGCGCGTTAAAGCGGCGCCAAAAGATGAACCATGCAGGCCATTTGATCTGCATCAAGCTGTGCAGCACGCAACGTTAACCGCCATTCGGCTGGTAGACAAGGAAAACAAGCAGCCCAGGGCTCTCGAGGGGGGGTGAGCCCTGCGGCGCACCGGTCCGCATCCGAGCGCTGCGGCACGCCGCGCGACGCTGCCGCTCACTCATGGGCAGAGCTCCCCTGTGGTTGGCCTCGCTCTCAACCTGTTCCAGACCACACACCCAGCCCTCAGGCGCTTCTGGAGGAGTTGTTGGCACGGCAGCCACCGGCAGCCGTCCTCCCCCACGTCCAGCCCCCACTCGGCCGCCCCAGCCGCTTCCCTGCAGCCTTGGGCCACAGGCCCAGCTCTGCCAAGCCTGCCCGCTAGTGGGTGGGCCCAACGCGGAGAAGCTCAAACTGGCAGTGCAGCACCCCCAGCTACGATGCGACGGGTGTGGGCGTCTGGGAGCGCAGCGAGGCTCCTTGCGGCCTCGATCATGGCGCTGCTGGTAGCCAGCGCCGCCGCCGCACGCCTGCCGCCAGCTGCGGCGCTCGGCCGCCGTCTCACGCAGTGCACTACCCAGTGTCCGGCCGACCCAGGTGAGCGCGCCACGACCAGATCGGGCATGATATGCTGGAGACCCTGCACCCACTGCAGAAGACGCGTTGTTGGCTGGCCTTTGCTCCTCCCTGTTGACGTCAAGCGGGCCCCCACCCCTCCCCACATTCCCGCAGCCGCCGCGGCCGCTGCGTGCCTAGCCCTCGAGCAGTCCAAGCAGGACTCCATCCGCAACAAGCTCATCTCATCCTGCTCCAGTGTGGTGCTCAGCGCCTCCAAAGGTGAGGAAGGGTCCTGGGCAGCCTGGACTCTGGACTCCCCACCCGCTCCTGAGCATCCCGCGCCAACTTGCTGCAGGCACCTGCTGCGACATGCTGGCGGCCCTTAGCGCGAGCGAGTGGCAGCAATACCTGCCCTGCATGTGCGCCGGCAGCGGCGGCCTGTCGGCATTTGTATCGCCTAACGAGGGTGAGCGGTAGGGGGAGGGGCGGCAGGTGGGACCAGCTGTTGTCCTGTAGCAATGCAGTTGTCCGTCCAGTGGGACGGTCACTTTGTCAGTTGATCACTCCCAACCCCTTTGTTGTGTGCAGTGCTGGGGGCCTGCGCCTGCACCGCGGGCAAAGGCACGCAAAATGTCAGCACGCCAGCGCCTGCCATGACGCCGCCGTTGAGCGGCTCCACCTCTGCCATCCTCAGCTCTGTGGGTGTGAGCAGCCCGTCCACCCCTGCCGCCGCCACAGCCACGGCAACTGCCACCGCCACAGCGGGCAGCAATGTCAGCCAGCCACCGGGAGGGCGCAGGTGACCAAAGTCCCTGTGCGTGCCCTCTCCTGCCCCCTGACCAGTCCCATGCACCTGTCAGCAGGGCCGCTGTTTCATCCCCTGATTCACCCTCTGCCTCCCCAGCTCTAGCCTTACCATGTCTGCAAACCAATGAACGACCACGCCATTCTTTTGTGCCAGTGTGCAAACGTGCCGCCACCGTCCCGCGTGACTCCGGGCCCCGCGCCGCCCCCATGCGCTCTCCTCCCTCCCGCCTTTGCTGCACTGCTGCGATTTGTCAAGATTCTTTGCGCCAGACGCCTCAGGGCCTCCGCTGGGCAAGCGGCACTGTAAACAGCCTGCATCTGTCCACTGATAAGGTTACTGGTTTGTCATCATGGCATTCTACACACGTTGCGGGGTGCCACCTTCTCTCAACACAAACAGTAGATGAATTCACAACAACTTTGCCTGCGTTGTCAAAACATGTCCACAGCATGCAGCCCCTGGTGGCGCGCACCACCCGACTGTGCTGCCGGCCGCTACAAGCGATACGGGCGCATCATGACCGCGCCCAGCACAAAGCGCCGCCCCTCCTGCGGGTCCGGCTTCTGGATGTCCAGGATGGTGACGCGCATGCGGCACTGCGGGTGCTGCGTCGCCTGCAGCGACGAGGGAGGGGAGGCAGGCGGCAGCGGGCTGAGGGAGGCGAGGCCGGCAGCGGCAGCGACAGCATGCTGGCGAAGTGGTAGCAAGGCTGCTGCAAGTTGCTGCCGTCGGCGCACCAGGAATCCCATGTTAAGGAAGACAGAGACAGGTTCATGAGGGTGGTGGCCACTGAAGTTGGGGACCTGGCATTTGCAGCCCGAGGTGCAGTTAAGTTGGGCCGTCCCGAAGCCTTTCCTGCCGGCCAGGAAGCTCAAGTCTGCAGGCAAGCGGCAGGAGCGCACAGGGAGCACACGTGGCAGTTGCAGATCAGCGCTGCATGGGCCACGCAATGAACATTCATGGGCATGGCCAAGGCCCAGCAGCAAGGCCCACGCATGCCGGCACGTCGCAGGCCCTGCAATGCTGCTGCTCACAGACTAAGGTGGGGGTCGACGGGTTGGCAGCGTCCAGCTGCGTGTTCACCTCCAGCTCGGCCCAGTCGCCTGCACCAAAACAACAAACGCCCAAGCTTTTGTTTGGAGCAGCTGCCGACGCCATCACCTCCCACAGCTGCTGCAGCTGCTGCTGCTGCAAATCCCCACTCCATAACACACAGACACACAAGCTGGCAAGGCTGGACGACAGTAAACGCCACGCCACACTGCGCACCTGGCCCCATGCCGGACCAGCCCCACTTCTGCCGCACATAGTTCTCTGCGTCCGGTTTCTCCGGCTTGTATACAAAGCCGCTTGCGGCCTTGACCACAGCTTTGAAGTCATCCTGCCGGGGTGCATAATAGGGGCGGCCCAGACGGGCCAAGAGGGAGGAGGTGGGGCGGCAGCAGGCCAGAGCAGCACGACCAGTACAGCGCAAGCCCGGCCGCCTGGCGCCATGGATTTGTTACCCACCCCACCACCGCCTGAGCAGCAGGCAGGGGCCTCACCAGCATGAAGCAAACCGAGCTGCTGAGGTCGGGGGTATTGGGGATCATGGGGGGCGGCAGGCCCTCCAGCCGTGGGTCCGCTCGCCGCTTGGGCAGCCGCTTGCCGGCTATTGCATCTTCCACCGCCCGCTCCAGCGGGTGCACCAGCAGATCGCCCAGGGCTAGCAGGCCTTGATGGGAGGGGTGCACGCTGCAGCACGCGGGCGGGGTGCACCGGCGGACCAGCGCTGAGCTGCCACAGCCTGCTCTGGCTGCGGCAGTGCACCATGCATCATTGCTGCCGCATCTCCTGGCCACATGTACCCACCAGTCGTTGTAAAAGTAGGAGGTGCGCTCGGCCTCGGGAGCTACCGGCGTAATGTGCGACTGGTTGGCTATGGCGAGACACTGCATTACCCACACCTTGTCAACCTGCAGGCAGGTGGCAATGGGAAGACATTGGCGACTTGCAGGCGGCCAGCGGGCCAGAACACGGGCACAGTTGCAGTGCAGGCAGCCCCACTTGCCTTGAAACCGTTGACACCGGCGTGCATCAAACGCCATGCTGCAGCCCGCAAAGACACCACAGGGACGTCGTAGTACTGCCATGGGGTGAATAATGAGGTGGGGTGGTTTAGCTGGGTTGGTTGGGCTGGACAGGGCGTGCAAGCGCCAGCCTAAATAGGCAAGCCCCTGCCCCCGCTGCACCTCCTTCACCCAGAGGCATCCCCCCTTGCCTGTGCCAACACAGTCATCTGGTTTTCAGGCTCACGGTAAAACAAGCCTTGAATCATTCCATCTCCGTATGCCTGAATGAGCGGGTGGGAAAGGAAGTGCATGAGCAGCAGCTTGGCACATGGCTCCTGGCGCCTGCAGTGGAATACCCACCAGCCATGCCAGCTGCCTTGCCTGCCCGGCCCCAGTCCCACCCCCGCACATGTAACCAGGGGTACACTTGTAGAACCAGCAGAGCGGGCTTGGAGGGCCTGGCGAGCAGGCGACGCAAGAGCTGCTCATAGGTGCGGCGGGTGGCCGAATAAAACGGCGGCTACAGTAATGGGTAGGGTGGGGGTGAGCTAGGGTGGGTCGGGGTGACCACCCAGCAACTCGACCAGGCAGTCCAGGGGTGCAGGGCTGCAGCGCGCCCCGCCCAGCCACCAATCCCGCATTGCCATGCCCGCAGCGCACCTCGGGCACACGGAAGGTGGCGTCGTTGATGGCAAATTCGACCACCACCAAGTCTGTGCCCTGCGCAGCAGCACAAGGGGAGGCCTGCGTCAGGCACTGCCTGTATGGCAGCCATGGCACGCGGCACAGGTAATGCAACCAGCACTACAGGCCCCCCGGAGGGGGGGGGGGGGGGGGGGGGGGGGGGGGGCCGCGCTTGCCTCGGGCACCAGGCGCTCCAGGCAGGGCTCAATCTGCATAGAGTGGGAGGGGAGGCGTGAGCGCAGGTGGCAGGCTGACACCGTGAAAGCGCGACGTCTGCACACATGCACAGCCACTGCGTCGCATACAGACATGCAGCAGGTGTGCAGCGTTCACCTGTGCGGTGCTCCTGCCGGGCATGCCACTGTTGTGCAGAGTGTGGCCCCTGCGCCCCAGGGCCGTCATGGCGATGGTGGCATGGCAGGCCAGGGAGCAGAAGAATGAGCAAGTGCAAGCAGCAGGGCCAGCTAGCACAGAGCACCTGCCTGCAGCTGCCCGAAATGCATGCCTAGCTGGCCTCAGAAAGTTCAACTCGTGCAGCAAAGCCAAAACCACTTACGGGTGTGGGAACGTGGCATTGATGTACTGGAAAAGGCGGGCGATGTAGGACTGCAGGGGGCGTGGGACAAGCAGGAGGGCAGGAAGAGGCGAGGGGGTGGGTGGCAATCATATGCTCACCAGAACACGCCGCTCACGCCAACAGCTGTTGTCCCGTAGGCAGCTGCACCTCCCGCACCGGCCCTGCTGGGTCCTCTCCGCCAGTGGCTGTGATGCTGCCGCCCAGGGAGACAATCTTGACGGGCTGCCCCGCCAGCAGCTTGGCAGCCACACGCCGCAGGCCAGTGCCGCTGCCATAGTAGGCCAGTCCGCGCATCACCTCCTCCTCCTCCAGCAGGGCCGGCCAGGGCACGCTGCCCAGCTTCTCCTGCACGTATTGCGCGCAAGGAGCTAAGGGCCTCAGGCAGGCAAGCTTGGGCAGCGAGGTCTGAGCAGAATCGAGGACAGGAGGGCCCTGGCCTGCCACAGCGGCGGCCAGGCGCCCATCTGCCCTCTGACAGATCACCTTGACAGCGGGGGCAGATGAGCCAGGCTCATCCACTGGCTGCTCCACCGCCCCAGCCAGCCCTAGCTTGCGCAGCAGGGGCGCAGGCACGCTCCCCTGCTCGAGGGCTGTGGGGCACACTCGCCGGAGCGTCCATCCTGCAGAATCTCGGGGCCGGCAGAAGGGCAGGTTGTGGTCGACTGCCGAAGGGCAAGAAGCAGGGCAGGCAGGCAGGGCAGGCAGGCAGGGCAGGCAGTCACGCAGCCGCTTGCCACCAGCGGACCTGATAAGCCGGGCGAGCCGAGGAAGCAAGCCGCTACCACCAGCGGCAGCAACACGATGGGTGTCAGCCACTGGGGCCAGCAGCCGCCAGAGATCGGCTTGGCAACTGGGTTGGGCGAGATCTGCATGCTAGCGCTGGCTGACCGCCACGGCAGCGCCCTTCAGCACACAGCCGTTCAAGGGAGCGGCACCCGGGGAAGCGAGGGGCGCCGCCCGCCGCCGGTAGGTGATAGTCACCTGCCAGGCAGGGTTGATGAGGCATGTGATTTGGCAAAGCAAAGAGACACTTTCGCTGGCCGCGTCAGCAGGCGGCCGTGCCCCAGGGGGTGGCGGCAGGATAGCAACACCCCAGGCAGGGGTCGCCTGCGAGGCGCCTGGTGCTCTCAACGCATCTGATACACAGCTGGGGAGTGTCTGCACAGAGCACAGCGCTCACAGGCCCGTGGGAGCTCGAGCTGCCCGCACCTGCCACTTGACGCGCTGCCCACGCCCAATGAATGCAACGACTCGGAGTGTCTCTAACGCTGTTCCCCCTCAATCGCGTGACAGAGCAGATGGGGAGGGAGTCCGAGTGCCTCGGGGAGTTGAATGCCCCCGATGTTTGATCTCGGCATGAACGCCCTGGAATGCACGTCCGGAGTTTTCTCGGCGATTATCGGCATGTATGATGATATCAGGAGGGCTGGGGCTGCGCCCGGCGTCCTCCCCTCACAGCCACCCTCCCCACCAGCGGCGGCGGGCGGCTTCCACATGGTGCATCTGTCCTACGGTGGATGGTGGGCCGATCTAACCACGTCTGCAACCAAAGGCCCCACCAATCTTTCGCATTGTTGAAGCGGTCCTCTTCCAGGAATCCCCGCCTTTGCTGCACTGCCGACTCGAACAACAGCAGGGCCCCTTGCGACTCGCGCTGGACCCCATGCGGCAAGCGGCACAGCACACACACCCTGCATCTGCCCCTCGGAAAGGCTGCTGCCCCTCAGAAAGGCTGCTGCCCAAAGGCATGATGGCACTCTACAGACTGCTTGCTGTCCAAAGCAACAGTGGGCCAGCAGCGGCAGCTGTTCACGACAGGCCGCAATGTCTGCAGCAGTGCTCATCTCCCCGGCTGAGGTCACGCGTTGCCTTCTGCTGGGGTGCCCTGTTGCGGCAGGCCTGCCTGGCGCCGCATGCCAGCCACCGCGCTTTGCAGGGCCGGCAAATATGCCGGAATGATGTGGTCCCTCAGCACCGTCCTGCAGGTGACAGGCCAGGGAGGGTGCGGCTGTGATCAACATCTGTGGTGCCCACCCCAGGCAGGACTGCGGCTGCAAGCTGCTGCCATACCATCCAACAACAGCTCCTGCACGCCTGCTGCGCACCTGCATAGCTTGATCCTGGCATACGCCTGCTGGGGGACTTGGTCCAGCAGCACCATGTCCTCGCCGGCCTCCCCCTGCCCCTGCTGCGCCTGCTGCTGCTCAGGCTGCTGCTGCTGCTGCGGTGGCTGCTGCGCTGCCGGCTGCCCGTCTTGCTGCATGCACTCGTCTTCTGGAGGCTGGCTCGTGCCCGCCGGTGGCTGCTCAGCGTCCTGAGTGGCAGGTATGATGGCATTGCCGCCGTCTGAAGGCAGTCGCCCCAGCAGGCCTTCCCCTGCCATCAGGTCACTGACGCTGAGCTTGGCAGCGTGCCTGCCCCGCCGCTGAGAGCCGCTGCCCAGGCTGCTGCCTGCCAGCCCAGCGGGAGTCCTTGCCGCAGGCTCGCAGCCCCCTGGCCCCGCTGCGGTCGATTGCACTCCATGCTGGGCATCAGTTGCTGTGCTGTTTGCAGCAGCTGCGGCTGCTGCAAAGGCCGCGGTGCCTGGCACGAGCCGTGCAGGCACGAGATGCATGATGCGGCCTGCACAGCACAAGAGCAGAAGGGAGGAGGCAGAGGATGGGAGGCTGAAGCGCCTAGTGCTGAGGATAGGTCAACAGCAGTGGATGACACATAGCCAAGCAGTGCTGGTATGTTGCAAATGAGTAAGCACCTGCTGGGTACAACTGCCGCCGCCAGTGGGGGTCTTGCTTGCTGCAGCATGGCAAGGGAATGGCAAACAGGGAATGTTGTGCAAGGTCAATGAGAGAAATGCCTCATCCCCAGCAGCCAGGAGCATGCCTGGCAGCTCAAGGACCCCCAGCACAACCCAACAGGCGGCTTTGGGTGGTCAGTGTGGCTGCCTATGGTGCAGACCTGGGTGTGCCGCCAGCGGCGCTAGAGGAGCCATAGCTGCCCGGCCGGATGACGGCAGGCACTGCAAGAGGGCAGCAGCGTGGCACTGAGCAGGCTTGTTGTGCCACATGGATTGCCAGCCAGCTGCGCAGCACCAGTGGCAAGGGCTGGGGCAGCCGACAGCAAAGCACGGCCTGCCATGGGCAGGGGTGCCAGCACAAGCAACAGCCCCCCCTGCCCACCTGTGCTGTCGTCGCGCCCCAATTCCGCCTCCTCCGCCTCCGCATCATGCACCGCCTGCTCCACCTCGTGCATGCGCAGGTGGGCCTCCTCCTCAAGGCTGCCCCTGCAGTGCGCAAGGCTAGCACAAGGTACAGAGCACTGTTAAGTAATTGACTGGCGAGCATGTGGAGCCAAAGCCAAGGTCAGCTGGCATGCAACGTCACACATAGGACACCATCTATACGCAGTTAGCTGGACGGCGCCATGCAGTACCAGACAAGCTCAAGCAACTCAGTGCAAGCAACTCCGCAATACAACACCTGCTTGCACTCACGCGCTGTCCAGTTGCAGCTCCGCCTGCACTCGCCGCCGCTGCGAGGTGCTGCAGCGCTCTGGAGCGCCCATGGCCGCATCCTCGCACGCCGCCCCTTCTGGCACGGCATCCTCCTCCTCGCCATCAATGTCCATCGCAGTTGGTGCACCGGTGGCTGTGCCGGCAGCAGAGCTGAAGGGCGAGCCGTCATCAGCCGCATCCTCAATTGCATCCTCGCCGCCTGCTGCCTCTGCGCTGCTGCCGACAGCGGCACAGGCGCCCCCGCTGCGCCACATGCGGCGCAGCAGGCCTGATGTGGATTGCAGCACGGTGCTGGTGCTGCTTGCCGCGCTTGACAGCACAGCGGCCCCCTGCCCCGCCACGCGCGTGGCGCCCCAGCGCACGTGCCGCACGGCCGCCGCCGCCACGCCGCCCTCGCCACTCCCGCCTCCCGCTTCGCGTGCAGCCAGCGCAGCCTCTGCTAGGCCTAGCCCGTTGCCCGCTGGGGCTGAGCTGGACAGAGGCAGGGCCTCCTCGGCTGCGCCTCCCGCCGCCAGATTGTCGTCGCTGTTGCGCCGCTTGAGCGCGGTCCGCCGCCGCGAGCCTGCTGCCGCGGTAAACGAGGGGCTCTGCTGGTAGCATGCCGCCAACTGCTAGAAAGGACATGAAGGACAGAGCGATGAAGCCGCGTCTGCCTCAGCGTCTGCCTCTGCCTCGGTCCACTATCACACTCAACCCACCCCTACCCCCCACCCACCCACCTTGCTGGTGGTCCAGCTGGTGGCGGAGCCCACGCCCCGCAGCCCGCTCTCCACCGCCCGCACCAAGCCGCTGGCCCGCACATCGGCCCGGAACTCCTGCCACCAAGAACTGCACAGTGGCGTGGCAGGATGAGGGCAGTGCAATGTGGGAAGGTCCACGGCACGGCACATGAGGACCATGCGTGGGGCGGGCAGCGGCGCCAGCAGAACAATACAATGGGGCACCCCGCCTGCAGGTATGAGCCAAACCTGCTGCGGCAGGTGAGCCTGCCGTGGTAACCACGCACCACCAACCACCTGCCTCGTGCAACTGCGCAGCGCACCTGCGCGTCATCTCCTCACGCAGCGCATCGGCCGTGGCGGGGCAAATCGTAGGGATGCAATCACAGCCGTGCATGACAGACGTCTGCAGGCATGGGCGGCAGGCGCCCGTTGTGATGCTGGGCCGCAACTTAGGCACTCACTGTTGACAATGCTCTCCACTAAAACAAAGGAGAATGTGGCCACTCACCACATAAGCATCGCAGGACTGCGCGAGCTCCAGAGTCATGCACGAGGGGCAGGCCACCGCCACGCAGCGCGCCTCGGCAAACGGGCCGCCCACCTCCCTGCACAAATGCACGCCAGGGAATGTGTTGAATCGGCTTTGTGGGTCGCTGTCAACCGCGTGTCGCCGCAGCCTGCCATGCCACCGGGCAGAGTGGCAGGGCATGCAGGGCAGGGCAGCGCTCCTCTGGTAATGGAGCCCCACGCACCGCAGCATCATGGTCAGCAGCGCGGCTGCGCCCGCTCCCAAGCTGTGCCTGATGGGAGGAGGGACTGAGGGGCCAGCTCTGTGAGCTGACCGCACACGCATTGCGCACGCGGCACCTAACAATCACACATGTGCACAGTCATGTTTCCAGCCGTCCCCGGCAGGCCATGGAGCGCATGCCACCAACACCAAGCTGCTCCACCAGCGCACCCAACAATGACAAGGCGGTAGCCTGCACAGAGGGAGTTGGCACCAGATGCAATGCATCACACCAAGGTCTGCAGGTAGCTCAGTGCTTGCAATGTGTAAATGCACACACAGGATGAGTCCGCAGCTCACTGGTCCCAGCCCTAATCACACTGGCCCCTTGTAGGCACACCCACCAGGGCTCTCCGCCAGCGCCTGCTCCAGCCGCGCGCGCGTCTGGCCCTTGATCCAGCGCGCTGCCGCCAGCATGCCAAAGTGGCTGTAGCCGAGCACCACGCCGTTGGCGTCCACCAGGTGGTGCGGCTTGGAGGCACCTGTGGGCATCGGACGGGCGGCGAGGCAGGTGGGGACGTATACACGGAGCAGTGAAGCAATTCAGGCAGATGGGGCAACAACCTGCTTTGCCCCGGAGAGCGCACACTGGCTGTCCACCAGCGCAGGCAGGGCTGGTAGGTGCAGCACTCCTGGCGGGCGATGGCATTGAGCAGCCTGCGGGCCTGGCAACGAGTGGCCCCACCACCTGAACGCGAGCAGCAACAATGCATTATCCAGCCCACCTGTCAGGCTTGTGAACATGTCTTTGAAGGAGTGTGTGCCACGCACCGCCAGTACAATGGCCCGCAACTGGTGGTCCCTGCGTCACAAACAGAGGAAGGCAGGGCAGGTGGGCAGCTGTACTTCAGCCAGGCAGATGTGAGACGCACTGCGCTCCTGGTGCTGATAATGATGCAATGTGCACCAGCTTGCTCAGCGCAGCAGCAAGTCAGGCGAACCCAAGCACCTCAGATCAGGCCCACCAGCAGCGCTCGCCTGATCAGCACGTGGCTGGGCTTGAGCACCCCCGCTCGCAGCTCTTGCACCAGCAAGTCCTCATCTGCCAGCAGCGGGGCAGGGAATGGCTAGGCAACGAGGCGGCGAACGGGCAACAGTTGGCATAACAAACTGCCTCGCAAGATGCATGGACCCCCAGTAGCCACCAATTGCTACCTTTTCCAGCCTTTGGAATCTATATTGACCATGTACCGGATGGGCACAAAGATCTGCCTCATCCCTCGAACGCGTCCCCGCCTGCCCGCCCCCCCCCCTGCGGCCCCCCCAAAACGCTTGCCTGCGATGCCCAGCACGTCCCTGAAGTACTGGCGCTGTGGGGCAGGCCGCCGCTCGCGCAGGCCGGAGCAGTAGCGGAAGAATCGCTCCAGCTCACCCAGCTCCGCCTGCGCTTGCAGGCCAGCAGGGAGGAGAGGGAATGATGTCGATGACGCAGGAAGCCCAGCAGGCTACTGGTGTAGCAGTCGCCCAGCAACTGCCTTGGGATTCAAACCATGTTGCCCTGGCCTCACCAGTGCGGCAGGCCACTGCTCGGGTGCCAGGTCGGCGCCAAACAGCCGCCCCTGCCGCGCAATGTCCGCCAGCGGATGCTCCTCAGGGTCCTGTTGGGTGGAAGAGCAGCGGGTTTGGCGTTGATTGCCAAGAGATTCGCGCTGCCAGCATACGCACAGCCAAGAATGCGCTGCCAGTGGTGCCAGTCTGTCCATGGAGCCCGTCTTGGTGGTGCCGCCCCAGACTGATGTGCGATCCACCCCCAGGTGTGCCACCATTGCCTGCGAAGCAGCTCCGCAGCAGCGCCCACCTTGCGACACAGGTAGGCCAGCCCAATGAGCAGGTCGACTGTTCTCCAGCGTGACAGGATGTCACCCCACCTGGCAGGGGCGAAGACAGGGGGCAGGCGCATTACACAGCCAGACGCCATTCGACGGCAGAGGCAAACGCACACGATCATGCCGCAGCAGCAGCACGCAACAGGGAGCTGCGAGCAGTCAAGCGATGCCGGATGCCTCTACGGCTGCTTAAAACTGCAATGGCCGCCTTACATATAGCGCATTCCTTCGGTGAAGAAGTACATGTCCTGCAGCAGGGCGCACAGAAGCAGCTACCCTGTTGCCCTACCACGCAGCAGCAGCACAAGCATGACGGTGGCACCGGGCAGCCCATGGACGAAGCAACAACAGCTGCCAGGCACGAGCCACCACACCAGCCTGTATCACTTGCTTTTGCGCACCTCCATGAACGAGTTTGGCGCGCGGTGTGCGGTGGCAAAGTGTCTGTCCACCGGGGGGTGCTCGCCCCTGCCACGCATGTCATCACCGCCGCCGCCGCGCCGCCGCCAGGCATACAGCGCCAGCGCTGTGCCACCCGCAGCCGCCAGCGACAGCGACATAGTGCTGGTGCCTGTTGCTCCAGCAGGAAACACACAGGGGTTGCGGGTGGCAACAGCTTCAGAGAACACCGTGGCGGCGCGAGGCGGCGGCGGCGGCGGTGGCGGCGAAGCCGTGCCATCACCAAGGGCTGGCAGACCAATACGTAGACCCACCTGGGCGGCCACAGGGATCTGGCGGGGCAAACGATGCCCCCTCAACTCAGCGGCCCGACTGAGCGCGTTGGCCCAGGAGCTCCTGGGCCCGCACACCACTCCAGGCGGCTTTGTGCCGATGGAGCAAGCTTGTGCAGCGCCCCGGAAGTGCTTCTGTTTCTTTTCTGGCGGAAGGGTTCTCTAGAGGCAGGTGCTGGCCTGAAACAGGGCTTTGGCGCGCCGTAAATTGCTCCACTGAACTGCGGGCGCATCGAAACGCGGGCGTTGCCGGTGAGTCGGCGCCAATGCTGCCGCCAACGGACGGGCGTCGCCCCGTGGGCCGGCTTTCGCTGTTGCTCATAGTAACCCCTTTATGAATGGGCGCCATGGAACTGTACGCAGTATTGAATATCCTATCCATGCCAACATGCGGTTTTGAGCAATGCAAGCTTGCACACCTGCGTCTTTTGGTTGAGCCGCCTCTGATCAGGCGCTTGCAATGCTCTCCCCGTTGGTGGGCAGCCCAAGCATGTGTAGCAGGTCAGGTCGCAGCTTGTACCTGGTGGCAGCATAGACTCTGGCACGTGCTTCTTTTCTGCCCACAGTCACTCGTGCTCAGTAAGCTCAGCGCGCTGCCATGCATACATCACTGTGTACTCCCCGCCAGGTTGGGCATGCACCTCCAGATCCACTGGAGAATGCGGGCGCAACACAGCGTCATGGCGCCAAATGTACTGCCAGTATGCAATGCCTACAGCCTCCGCATCTGTGTCCATGGCGGCAGGGGCCTGCTCATGGTGTGATGGTAGAGAGAGAGCAGCAGCCATCCGACCGCCTTTCCTGCGCAGCCGTTACGGACCCGGCGGCCTACAACGGTGTGGGGCATGCCGTGCAGCCTGGCCAGTTTGCGTTCCACAACAGGCTCCTCCTGGATGATCGCCAGAGCGCACTTGTTGGGATGGACAGCTGCGTGCAAGGCTCTATGTAGGTTACGAAGCTGTCTGAGCTCCACAGCATGTTGTTTGTTCTTTCCATTGCAACTAGAGTTTTCGGCCCAGCCCTCTCCCCTGCCTAGGACGGAGAGCAGAGGTGGCTGCAATTCGAGTGTGAGTGTGGCCCCTCCCCGCAAAACAAACAGCGCAACAGCTGGCACCAGCTGCACCCATCAAACTTGATCTGTGTGGTTGTGCGCATGCGTGCCACCATCTGCGTGCCACCATCATGCGTGCCACCAATGCGGGCTGGGGGTGGGGGGTGGGGCTCGCCTCCTACAAGAGCGGGGCGAGCCCCAGCCTGCGTTCCGCCTGACCCGCACACAGGCCGCCCAGCTGGGCAGGCCGGATCAGCCTGGCAGCCGTGGTGCACTTGCTGCGCCCTGATCCGTCCCGGAATGCAGCAACCTCCCACCTGGGCAACCGCAACACAAGCCCGAAAGGCGTCATGCGCAATCGGCGCTGCGCCCGTGTCAAGTAGATGCCGGCAGTGGGTCGCTACCACACCAGTTGAGCTGCATGCCGGTACTGCGTGCAAGTCCCTTGGGTCAGATTGGGGGGCCGATGGCTTACGGTAGGCTTTGCTAGGCGGCGGCGGTGGCGGCGGCGGCGGGCCGCAGCTAGGCCCAGCTGCGCTAGCCTCCCGTGATAGCTCTAAGTGCGTAAGCTGCCAAGCGCAAGCAGATCTGGGCCCATCCAGCTGAATTTTGACCCTCCCATGCCCCACGCCTGGTTTGAAACGCGGATGGGACATAAGAGGCGCGGCCTTCGTTTTTCCTCAGCGCCGACTGCCATTGGGCCGCAATCATTGCTTCACTACCTCAAAAGACGCGCAGAGGCAAGTCCCAGTGTGAGCTGGAGCAGAATCAAACCAACTGCGGACCTGCGGGAGGAGGAAGGGCCCTGCCACCCTACCAGTCGAGGCTGCACGTGCCTGAAGCGCAATGGAGGGCAAGCCGGACCCCAGGGCCAGGCCGGCGCTGGTGGCGCTGCTGGTGTTGAGCCCGCTGGTGCTGTTCGGCGTCCATTGGGCCCTGCCGCGTGAGTCCCAGATTTGCTTGTTGTCACTGCCCCAGCAACTCCTGCTGTGCTCTAACTTGCAGCTTGTGGGCATTCTTACTGAAAGCCTGCCTGCCTGCCTGCCTGCCTCCCGGTGCTGCTGCCAAGCCTTCCAGAAAGGCAGGATTGCGCAGCCGAGCATGCTCAACTCTGCCAGGCATGGCTCTGAAGCCCGTAGGTTGGTGCACCATGCCTGCAGATCTGCCCGCTTGGCGAGAACTGCCCCTACTGCGGCCTGGCTCTGAGTGCACATCGACCGCACCTGCTTGGAAACCTCTCAAGCCAACACAAGCAGCCAGCTGCGGCGATTCAGCACGCAGCAACATTGCAGCTTTAAAGGTAGGTAGACGTTTATTAGTAGGCCACTGCTTGCTGTGATGCGGGTGCAGGCAACGCGTGCCGCTGCCTCTTTCGATCACACATCCCCTCCTGGCGGCTGTGCCGCAGCAACGCTTGCGCAGGCTGCCCTGGCGCCCTTGGCTGACCCAGGCCGAGGCGCGGCGCGGCGTGACGTATGCAGGCAGTGGCGCACCCCTGCGCCGCGTAGCGGCCAAGCTGCTGGCGGGGCAGCCCGTCAGCATTGCCACGATTGGTGGCAGCGTGACATCTCTGGGAGGCCGCGAGCCAGATGGAGAGGTAATCTGCTTGCGCAGCTGGCTTTGACACTTTAGCCTGAGCTGCGCCCCACACTGCAGCACCCACACTGTGTGCCTGTGCACCCTTCCGTTTCATGCAGAGCCACATTGCTCGTCTCTTCCAGTACATCAACAGCACGTTTCCTCACAGGTATGGCCGCGCCCCCTGCTGTATATGTGTCTGCCTTATGGTACAGTTGACTGTTGCATTGTTTCAGTGAGCCCTATGCATTCCCACTGTTGCAGGCAGCACAAGGTGTTCAACAAAGGCATGCCGGCATGGGGCAGTGACAACTTTGAGCCCTGCCTGGAGTCCATCATGCCGCAGGTGGGCTGGCTGGTTGCGCCGCAGCTGAGTCAATGCCAACGCCAACGTCAGTGCGGTGGTGCACCGGAGCTTTGCCGTCGTGCGCTCGCATTGCTCTCCTCTGACCCACCGCTGCTGCGCCCTCCCATGTGCGTACATGCAGGACGTGGACCTCGTAGTGGTCGAGTTCGCCGTGAACGATTATGCGGCAGCAAACGTGAGCCGAGAGAGGGAGAGCTACACCCTGTTTCTGCCTGGATGGAAAGGCTCTGTGCTGCTGTGTTGCGGCAGTCCCCACTCTGTCCAGCCGACCGCTCATGCACCGTCGTCCTGCTTTGCCTGCAGTACTCATATGCCTCTAGGGTGCGGCGCGTTTACGAGCAAGTGCTGCGTCGCCTGCTGCTGTCGCCGTCCAAGCCTGCGGTGGTGCTGCTTCAAATGTTCCCCTGGTGGCGCTCTCCTGGGGACGGCGTCCCAGACGGGCTCTACTACCGAGAGCCTGAGACGGAGATGACCGTCCTGGGGCAGGTAACCCATGGGCGGACTCGGCTGCTTGCACTTGTGAGCGCACTGTTGGCTACAATCCTTGCCCAATGGCGTTGCCACCTGAGTTTTGCACCTTTCAGGTGCCGCTTGTAGCAAAATATAACTGTTGCAGCTCAATGTGTTAGCTGTTGGTGTGGTCCTCTCACACAATGCCTCGTGGTAACTGCTTGCAGCTCCCTGCCTCCCACCCGCAGTATTACGACTTACCTGTCGTGTCGCTGCGAGCGGCTGCCTGGCGCTTGATGCATGCAGGAGTCAGGGGATTCATGGTGCGCTGGCACAGATGGGACCGCCTGGGCGCACGTGCTTGCTTTCCTGGCGGCCTAGGTCTGCGTCAAGTGCACAGCACCACGCAAGGCGTGCCTACTTGGCCTGCCCAGCGCCGCCGCCCAGTGCTTACAACCTTCACTCGTGCAACAGGTAGACAAGGTCACCATCCTCCAAGGCCAGACTAGCTTAGGCAACACGTCACACGTGCTGCCTCTGGCGGATGCAGCTGAGAAGGACGACTACTTTTACATGGACTCGTGAGTGCTTCTAAGGGCCAGCCTTGGCACGGTCGCGGCCACAGGTGCATTGCACGGATTGAGTAATCTGTGCAGCACAGTGTGCATGAGGAACCAGGGCCGCTGTACAGACGTGCTTGCGCGATGCAGAGAAGGCATGGCGCTACTTACTAGCTTACTTAATGCATCCTTTGGCGATCGCTGTACCATTCCTGCCTCTCATATCTGCTGCAGTATGCACCCCGACCCATCCAAGCTGTGCGTGCTGGCTGAGCTGGTGATCCAGCCGCTGGCCACAGCTGTAGAAGAGGTGGCGGCAGGTGTTGCTGTCGAGGAGCGGCAGGATGCACGGTTGCAGGGCCTGCCGCCGCCCATGATCCCCGGCGTCAAAGATGGATCAGCTTCAGTCTGCTACATGCTGGTGCGCCATCCTGTAACTGTGCTTGCCATCGCAGGCCCATGTGTGCCCGGTGTGCTAGCAGTCCTTCCTGCTGAATCAGCTGGCCCTGTGCTGCCCACGCAGGAGGAGTTCAAGCCGCTGGTCAAGGATGCGCGCGGTTTTGAGTACCGACCCGAGCGCCCTGGGGCGCCCAACTTTGTGCAACAGAAGTGGGGCTGGACCGGCTTGCAGCCAGGTGTGCAGCATGGTCTGACTGGCCGACTGCAGCGGCCGTTGATGGCAAGGCACCGCTGTTTGTGCTGCTCCTACAGCACCGCTGTCCCTTGTTTGCAGGCGACTGGGCAGAACTGGAGGTGGACACTGAGCAGCTGAGGCCGAAAAGCCGGCAACATGTGGTTGTGTGTGAGTAGCGCCACTGCTGTTGGCTGGCCGTGCCCTTGTTGCTCGCTGTTTGATTTTTCATGCTGCGCATAGACAGGATGATTCAGGGTCGGTTCACACACTCCCGCGCTGCTTGGCACAACTGTGGCATGCATAGCCTTCAACTCCAGCCTGACGTTGCCCTCACTGGCCCTCCTGCCCCACATGTGACATAAACTGCCGCAGATCTGATGTACCTGACCAGCTACCAAGGCATGGGCACGGCCAATGTGACATGCGTCTCAGGCTGCACCTGCCAACCCAAGCAAGGTGTCGCTTCGTGGCCAATGGCAACCTCTTCAGTCTTCCAGCTCGTGGGGCTGATTGTGAGTGGTGGCATGTTGTGGGGATGGCTGTGGAGGGCTACCTTGCGCGTTAGCATGGATGTTCAGGCCGCTAACCTGCTTGCTGTCTTGTTCACAGTTTGCGGCTTGCATGCCCGAGGTTGCCTGCCCTCCTTCCCAACCTTGACAACCAGGCCACTCTGCACCCACAATGCCGGATTCATGTCGAGATCGTGGGTCAGCCACAGCAAGGACTGCAGCAAAAGGTGCGGACAGCAGCTGCAAGCCTGCTTGTGCTGCAACACTGTCACCTGTTCGTTGGTTTTGAAGTGCGGTTGCTGGGACCGTGGCTTCTTTGTGCGCCTCTCATCTGCACTCTGTTCTTGTGCGCTGCCCGCAGTTCATGCTGTCTGCGCTGATGGTTGCACCACTTGAGTAGCGAGGAAGTAGCAATGGCACCATGAGAGGCCCATTACAAGAAGTGACAGAGCCCACTCTAGACTGCGAGTTATTTGATCTCCAACCAGCTGCCAACGGGGCAGTAGCTCCGACTCTCCTGGATTTCGCAACTGTTGATTGCGTGACTTGTGAATGCCCAGCTGTGTCATTTATGTTGCGACCCAGTGGCGGATTGCTGAGTAAACCAACTGCTGAGTAATGGTGCAACCGAAAAAGCCACGGCGGCAACATGCGCTGCGCTAGGGCGTCGCACTGACGGCGCTGTCAGCGGTCCGCAGGCGGGATGTGAGCCCAGCTTCAAAAGCTTGTGGTCTTGTTAGCAAATTGGCAGGCAGCAAGCGTGGACAGCAGCGTAACTGAAAACCCGGCTGGACCCGCACAAAGGAGGCCAAGGAATGCGCTCCGCGACTGACGTCGCCTTCCAACTGGCGGAACAGGAGCAGCCCACGCAGCAGAACGGGCCTGCCGCCCTGCTGCCGCCCGCCAGCCCGACACGCCGGCGCGCCGTCAAGCCGCAACTCCTGCCACTATGGCAGCGCCTGTGCCGTGCAGCAGCGCCTGACGCACAGGCCTACCTGCAAGGTCTGGGACCCCTGACACCCACAGCGCGGCCCTCTGTCCTGCAGCCGCTGGTGCAGCGCCGCGGCGGCACACACGCGCCCTCCTCCCTCGCGCGCACCCGGCTGGCGGCTGACGGCACCCACCTGGCATATTTGCTGGTGGACGGGGCAGGGCAGCTACTGCCGGTGCAGGGCGGCGTGGCACAGTGCCACCTGGAGCTGGGAACGGTGAAGGGCGTGCTGCCCAGCGGTGAGGCTTTCCTAGGCCCTGCGCTCAACCAGTGACGCATGTGCTGTCTTGCGGTCTGCCATCCTTGCCAACCTAGCACTGGCCCAACTTGAAACTCACCCAAACTGCAGGTGTGAAGGACCGCAAGGTGGCTTACCACACAGCCCGCGCCAGCCTGTATGATGGATCTCAGTTTCATGGCAGCGTGCTGGTAAGGCACTGCAGCATGGACTGCCCAGGCCGCTCGTCTCCTGCTAATGAAACCTGCTTCGCATGCAGCATGCCCATAGCGCCGTGCCTTTGTGGGCATCTGGCATCTGTTCCTCACCATTCACGCTGTTTTATTCAACCTTAAATTGAACAGACCGTACGGCCACGCAAAGTCAAGGCGGAGCTGGGCGGCAACACGACGTGGCAGTGGGACGCGGGCGTGCCACTGCTTGTGCGCTGCCCACTGGAGTTGCTGCATCGCGGCATTGGGGTGAGCTGGCGGTGGGGATGCTGCTCTTGGAGCCTTCCGACGCTGTTGCTCTGCCCTGCAACAAGCAGCTGAGCTTTGCAAGGCAGCCTGGCCTGGCACACAATCTCCAGGGCAGCCCTTGGCCCACCGCAACCCCTTTGCCTTGAACCCCTCCGGTTGCAGTTGTATGTGGAGCTGAATGTGGCGCACGAGCTGCTGCCTGAGGAGGCGGAGCAGCTGCCCACCAAGCATGCCGCGCATCAAGTGAGCCTGTGCGGGTTGGTCAGCTGTATTTGCCTGCTGTCCTGCATGCAGTGAGTAGTTTGACCCACCCATGTCTCACCACTGCATTTTGGTAACACTCGAATGCGCAGGCGACGGAGGTTTGCGTGGCGTATGCAATGCTGGACCTTTCCACACTGCCCACGCTGCACGCTGCACGCAGCCTGAGCGTGCCGCTTCGCGGCGGGCCCCTGGCGCTTCGCTGGACGCTGCAGCAGTGTGCGGCGGCAGCGGCGCAGGCTGCCACGCCCAAGGGCCGCAAGGTGGGTGCTGGCAACAGCAGGTTGCTTGCTTGTTGAGCCTGAGAAGCCTCCAGTCTCAGTGCTGCCATGCATGCACGACATTGCCCCACTGCCGTCCTGCCCAAGCCTGCCACGCAGGCCTCTCAGCCGAAGCACTCTGCAAAGGCAGGCCTGCCCTTCACGCTCAAGCCTGTGCCGCCCCAGGACACGGCGGCGGCGCTGCTGCCGCGCCTAGCTCTGGCCTCTGCCCCGGTGGCCCGCGTGGTCAGCCTGTACCGCCAGCTGCTGGCCGAGACGCTGGGCATGGTGAGTGGGGCGCTGGGATGGGGTAGACAAGGGCAGTACAAGGGCAATGCACTTGTGGTCACACAGGTTGCAACACATGGGATGAGCAAAATGCATTGCAATTGCAAGTTGATGACCTCTCTCAAGCCTGCCCCAGTCACCGTCCGCCCCTGCCCACAGGGCGCTGCGTCCCTGGCGCCGGCAAGTGACCCTGTGCTGGCTGTCTTCCCAGGGGTGCTGGATGATGAGGACCTCAGCGATGCGTTCCTGCAGTGAGCTAGCTGCTGTTGGGCAATTGATGAAGAGGGCTGGGCACGCCTGCACAGTGTGCCTCAACCCTAGCACTGCCGGGTGTGGCCTCATCTTCCCTGCTGCCATCCTACCTCACCCGCTGCGCAGGCTGTGGCGGCAGGAGCTGCGGCACAGCACGGCCACAGGGGCGCCGCCTGCCACAGCCGCCGACCTCCGGGCTGCGTTTCGACAGTGTGCCACCGTGGTGTGGGCGGGGCGGGGTGCGCAGGCGGTGCCGCCAGCCACCTGCCCCAACCGCAGCACACAGCGTGGGCAGCGGCGCACGCTCCTGCAGCAGTTCACTTCCAATCCAGGTAAGGGATTACTGCAGGGTTGTTTAAAATTTTGTGGTGGTCCTCACCATCTGCCGCTACCGATGACACCTCTTCACCCCCACCACCTGCTGCAGCGGCAAGCCTGGGCAGCAGCGCCTGGCTGCACCGCCCCTTTGACTGCCGGGAGCTGCGCACCGGCGCAATGGAGGGCCTGGCAGCGACTGTGTGATTCACTGGTTGTGTTGACTTGACTGACTGACTGATGTAACCAGGTTGTGTTTTTGTTTACATTGAGGAAGGGAAGTGGGCGCCCTGGAGGGACGGGCGATGGTCATGCAACGAGTATGGGAGCCGACGGGAAGACGAGAGCGAGGAGACAAAGCCAAGCAAGCAGGAAAGGATGAGCGGGGGCATGATAGAACAGAAAGCAGAGGTCAGGCAGGGCAGGGCAGGCGGGCCCGCCCGCGGTCAAAACAGCGCCGGGTACAACTCGGCTGGCTACGCTCCGCCGGTGGGCGAGCGGAGCAGGGCGTGCGTGGCCTAGGCAGCCAGACCGGCCGCAGGCTTGCGGCGCTGACTCATGCCGCGTTCATGTAGGTGCTGGCGTCAATGTGCTCCGGCAGCGGCTTGATGTCCACGTCAAACCGCTCCTGCGGGTGGAGCAAGCAGTGGGGTAGGCAGAGAGTTCAGGTGGAGGGTAGCAGGTACCATTTCATTCCGTCTTGGCAGGACGCAGTGCCCGGGGTGGCATTGGGGTGTGCCAATCTATGCCAGCCAGAGCCAGAGCAGGGCCGCCGCTGCCGCGGGGAGCGCACCTGGACCTGGTTGAGCACCTCCGAGTCGGCGGGGGAGGCCACAAAGGTGATGGCCAGGCCCTTGGTGCCGAAGCGGCCGGCGCGGCCGACGCGATGCAGGTACGTGTCCGCGCCGTTGCCGTGCTTCTCGTCTGCAAGGGTCAGGGCGAGTGGGCAGGGTGGGGTCAGCAGCTGGGCAGGCGGCAGAGCAGGGCATGGGCGAGCGGGGTGTCAGACCGCAGCCGTCACGAGCAGGGGCGGCAGGCAGCTGTGCTGAGCTTACGCCATGGAAAGTGAAGGCGGTTGACAATCAACGCACTGCCAGAGCACGCCACCAAGGCCCAGCGCACCCGTCTCGGGCATGTCGTAGTTGATGACGATGTTGACGCGCTCAATGTCGATGCCGCGCCCCACCAGGTCGGTGGCCACCAGGATGCGCTTGGCGCCCTCCTTGAACTCCTTGTACACCTGCAGGGGTGGCGGCGGTTGGATGCAGGGGCCGGTTGTTGAGCATGGGTGAAGGAGAGTCGAGGTGGCAGGGCAGGATGAATGGGCGCGGAGTGACGAGAGAGAACGGGGTCGCCAGGTTGTGACTTCTTCAGGAACCTTCAGGATCCCCAGGCAGCAGCTCAACAGCACCGCTGCCCCGCCCGCGCCCCGTCCGCACCTGGAGCCGCTCCTCCTGGCGCATCGCCGAGTGGATGGTGGTGGAGGGGAAGTTGCACTCGTTGAGCAGGCGGTTGAGCTCGCGCGCGCGCGCCACGCTCTTTACAAAGATCACCACCTGTTGGCAGTGTTGGTGGGGCAGGTGGGCAGCGCAAGGGGTGACGCAGGCGTGGTTTGCTACCAGAAGCGCAGACAATCTGGTCAATTCCACCCCACTCGCGTCAGCCAGCCAGCCAGGCGAGGTGCGTTGAAAGAAATGCAGCTTCGCAGGCAGCAGCTGGCCCAGCCCTGCAGTCCACCCACCTGGTTGAAGTCCAGCGCGTCCAGCAGGTCGTTCAGCTTGCGGTTCTTCTGGTCCTCGTTCAGCATCTGGCGGGTGGGAGGAGAAAATGGGGCAGGGGTGGCATGAGCTGGGTGGGGGAGCAATTGGCCGCAGGGCAGCTGCACCTGCAGATGCCCGGGCAGCGATGCCAGCCCTGCCTGCTCCACAATGCATCCCGCGCAGCCTATGGTTCAAGATTCAAAGCACTGCACACAGCCCACCAGCAGCTGTCCCAAAATATGCCCTCCCAAGGGAGGCCCTCCCCCGCCTGCTGCTCACCACGTAGTGCTGCACCAGGCCGTGCAGCGTCAGCTTGGCCTCATCATCCACATAAATCTCCATGGGCTGCACACGATAAAAATGGGTGGGTGGAGGGGAGGGCAGCGGAGGCGGCGGCGGATCGGAGGGTGGGCCGGGCCGGGCTTGACCGCATGCGCTGCAGCGACAGCACATCGCGGGCAGCAGCGCCTGGGCCGGAGCCGCACGCGGGCGAGGGGGCCAGCATTGCGCCACGGTGGGGCAACGCCGCGGCTCGCACGCCGCCGTTGCTGCCCTCCAGTTGTTGCCGCTGGCGGTTAGCAAGGATGTCATAGGCTCAGGGCCCAAGCGTGGCTGTGCCGGCTGGCACCGGCACGCCTGGCTGACGACGATAAGCAAGCCAGGCAGCCATTTGGCCAGGCAGCCGTTCGGCAGGCACTCTGCCCGCTCAGGCTGCCGTGCCGCCGTGCAGGCCGCCCATGGTGCTGGGCTTTCTGTTTCCCCACTGCGCAAAAAGCAGGGTAGCCCCGCTGGCTACAAGCTGGCCAGCGCCGGCCGCAGGGTGCAGCACAGCGCCTGCGCTGCGGCTGCCCCCCCGCAGTTGGTGTGCTGGTGCGTGTGCTGCAGGCGCGTCTGTGCAGACCGGCATGCCCTCCACCGCCCGCAGGTACGCACGTCGCGCATGAACTTCTTGCACACGGGGCGGATGTCGGTGGAGAGGGTGGCGCTGAACATCATGACCTGCTTGTCGTGGGGCGTCTTCTTGAAGATGGCCTGCAGAGGAGGCGAGGAACAGGTGGGTGGGTGGGTGGGTGCGAGGGTGAGGGTAGGGCAGGCGGCGGCACGCGGCGGCAGCAACCATAATTTAGCCCCAAGTGGCAGTCAGGTCCTGCAGGCTCTGAACCCTTGCTCTGCTGCACTCCCAATTCGTCCCCTGCCCGCACCTGCACATCTGCGCGCATGTCGATGTTCTCCAGGCACTTGTCGCACTCGTCCACCACAAAGTGGCGCACGTGGGACAGGTCCAGACTCTTCTCGTCCGCCAGCTGCGTAGCGGGAATGGGCGGGGAGGCAGCAGCAAGCGAGGACCAGCGTGAATTCAGCGGCACTTGGGACAAGGCATGTGGGGGGAGGCAGGCCAAATGAAGTACTGCACAGAACCGGCAAAATGTACCCACGCTGCAGCCGCTTGCCAGCCAGGTGCAAGCTGCAGGGGCGGCTGGAGAGGCCAGCAGGCCAGCATGCAATGCAAGCAATGCCAGCAACCCAGCAGTGTGGCCAAGCACAGGGGCAAGAGCATGGCGCAGCACGCACCCCCTTGACGCGGCCGGGGGTGCCCACGATGATGTGGGGGCACTTGTCCTTGTCCTTGAGCTGCTCCCGCTGCTGCTTGATGGGCAGGCCGCCAAAGAAGTTGCCCACCCGCACATTCTTCATGTACGTGGTGAACCTGCGGGATGTAGGGGGCATGGCATGAAGCTCAGGGACTGCTTGTGATCAGCACATGCAGTGTCAAAGGCGCACAGCCTGAAAGCAAGCTGGGGGTGGAGCGGCGGCATAGCGGCTGCGCTGCATTGTACTGTGATTCCGTGGTTTAGTGCTGCTGTGGTGCGGCGCTCACCGCTCGTACTCGTGGCAGATCTGGAAGGCCAGCTCGCGGGTGTGGCACAGCACCACCACCGACACCTGCACACGAAGCAGAAGATGGCGCAGAGCTTAGGCCAAGGGTTGTCACTTTGCCGCAACCGGCATGCAGGCATGGTCCAGCACGCAAGACGGCACGAGCAAGCTGTGCTGCCGGCCCTTTGTCTTCTGTTTGCAACTCGGCTGCCTGCTGTAAACGCCTGCATGCCCGCCAGTGCGCTGCTGGCTGGCCTCCCCCTCCCCGCCCGCACACCTGGCCATCCACGGGCTCGAGCTGCTGCAGCGAGGAGATGACAAACACTGCGGTCTTGCCCATGCCCGACTTGGCCTGGCAGATCACATCCATGCCCAGGATGGCCTGGGGGATGCACTCGTGTTGCACTGCAGCGCGGCAGCGGGGGCAAGGGAGGCGGGCAGGAAAGGTCAGGGAGCGGGCAACCTTGGCAGGTGGCGGCGACCATGATGTGGCACCCATGCTTTACACGCTCCATGTGCTGCGAATCATGCCCTGTCCTCGCACAGGCGCCCTCAGTCCAGCCCTGCCGCCAGCCACGCCGACGCAAGCGCACCCTCGGAGGGGTGCTCAAAGCCGCAGTCCTGGATGGCGCGCAGCAGCTCGGGCTTGAGCAGGAAGTCCTTGAAGCCGCTGCTGTGGATGCCCACGTAGCCCTTCTTCACCTGCAGCAGAAGGGCAAGCGCAGTGCAAGCATGGTGTTGCAGGCTTCACCACGGACGGCAACGCAAGCATGTGCCGCAGACAAGGGCGCGCATTGCCGCGGCTGCAAGACGGTGCCATTCGCACCTGGGCGCCCTCCTTGGCGGCCTCCCCGGCCGTGGCCTCCTCATCTGCCTCCTCATAGTCAAGCAGCTGCAGCGGTGGAGGGCAGCGGTGCAAAGCGTCGGGCACGGCGGGAGAATGAAAAGCGGCAAGTGGCGGCGGGAGCGGCGAGGCGCGTCTGCACAGGCCGCAGCAGCTGGATCGCGCCATCTGCGTGCTGTCGAGGCCGTACCAGGCGCCAGAAGAGAGCCAGGACGTCCACAAGCAGGCAGCGGCAAGAACGGGCCGAGGGCAGCCCGTCTGGCCTGTCCGCCGCTGCTAGCTGCTACCCGACGGGTGAAGCAGCGTTGTGGGACAGTCCGGGGCCCTGCCAAAGCGCTCGGCGCCCAGCATCGCCCCGAGCAGCGTTGATCGGCGCTCGGCGCTCGCCAGCCGCCTGCAGCCTCACCTCCTCCTCGCCGGCCGGGGGGTAGGGCGGAGGCACCATCCTGCCGCTGGAAAGGGCTGCTGGCTTGAGACGGTCGCTGCAGGCTCGCTGGGCGGGGCTGGCGGCCGGTCCCAAACGCAGTGCAGCAGGCGTGGAGTGAACAGCAGCAGCTGGAGGGCGAAAGAGAGCCAGCACGGGAACCTGCATGACAGTGCGCATGGGGACCCGTCCCTTCGGCTTCCCGCGCCCCGCCGGGCACCAATTGGAAACTTGCACGACATTACAATTGAGCGAGGCGTTCTGCACCCCCGTTGACCGCCAGTCAAAAAAAGGCAGCCCCGTTTTCGCGCCTGTGCGGGCCCCCAGCACCATGGCGTCCTACCTGTATACGGAGGAGCGCCAGGAGAAGGCCGGGTTCTTCAGGCAAGCCGCTGCCGCCGGTTCAGCAACTGTCCCCACCGCACGCTCGCGCCGGCGCCGGCCTGGCGCCTGAACTTCCATGGCAGAACGCAGGAGGGCTTGTTGTTGTCATGGCCAGTTGCCCAAGCAGAGAAGCAACATAACGTAAAAGTGAATTTGCAAGCCGTGCGGTTGCCAGAGTAGCCTGCCCCACAAAACGGGTCTCCCGCTCTCAGGCCCCGCTTGTTGCCCTTCTCAGCCGACTTATCTCAAATGCCTCTGCTTCGCATGCTGCTGCGCAGGCGCAAGGCCTCCAGCAAGAGCGGCACAAACAGCGTGTTTGAGGCGGAGGCCGACGGCGACTCGCTGAACGCCTTTGCCGCCGGCCCGCTGGTGCAGCCGCAGGGCTCCAAGCGGTGGGGCATCCTCGCCCGCGGGCAGCCTGACGGCACCACACCGCCAGCAGCAGCGGCATCGGCAGCAGAGCAGACGTACGAGCTAGGGGCAGCACACGCCGAGTGTGCACGGCAGGGGGCGGAGCTGCAAGCATTGCGGCGGGAGCTGGGAGCGGCGCAGGCAGCAGCGGCAGCGGCGCAGCAGCACCTGAACCTGCAGCGCTTCAAATACGAGTTGCTGGTGGACCTGTGGGCGATGCGGGTGCTGGACAACGAGGAGGAGGGGTCTCGGCTGGAGCAGCAGCGGTGGCCTTGAAGAGCTGTATCACAGCAACCGCGCTCAAGCTCGTGCAGCGGTGCGCAGCAACTTGTGCAGAGCAGCATGATTGCTATTGCAAGGACTGGAGAGCAACCGTAATGTTATAATCTTACCACGGTTAAAACTGCGCTAAACCAGCAGGAACGGCAGATCGAGGCTGGAGGCGTTTGCAACTGCCACCGCCGCCGGCGGCCGGCATTCAGAAATGCCAGAGCAGATGCGGGCCCTAGGGCCAGATCAGGCCGCAGCTGCGCATCCTCCCTGCCAATTCCCACCTCCCTTGTTGCCAGGCTTTGGGTTTGGAGCGCTTGGAAAATGTTGCGGCGTGGTGCAAGCAGGCTGCTGCCCCGGCTCCTGGCCACGGGTTCTCAGGCGGCTGTGGCACTGCAGCAAGGGGAGGTGGCCCTGCTGCCCCGCCTGGCGGCCGCAGCAGCCCAGGCGGACGCCGCTGCCGCGCTTCGCAGCTTCAGGAGCAGCGCTGCGGCCTGCTCGTCGACTCTGGCTGAGTCTCTGAGGTGATTGCGATTGCCCAATTGGACAGAGGGGAGATGTTGCCGCCGCCGCCGCTGCCGCTGCCTGCCGCCGCCGCTGCCGCCCGTCTCACACCAATGTCACCAGTCATGTGTTGCCGTCCCATGACGCAGGAACGAGCTGGCCTACGAGAAGCAGAACTATGAGCAGCCTGTGGTGAGCTACACTGACGGCGGCTTGCTTACAGCAGTGATGGCTGCCAGCCGCCGGCCTTGCCGTGCTCCCTCGTCGCCGCGCAACCCACCTGCCCTCTGCGCCCTGCCCATTGCGCAGGAGCTTAGCGGGGGCCCACCCGCCGGCTTCACGCTGACCGAGTCCAAGGGCGACACGCTGATGAGCCTGTCCAAGGACTTCCGCGGCGAGAAGGTGGCGGTGGACGTCATGGTCAACGACCAGGTGCGCTGCGCTTTGCCATTTTCAGTGCTGCCGCCTGGCTGCTTGTACGCGGTTCCAGAGGCCGTGGCTGAAGGGAAGCGGAAGCAGCACGGACTTGTTTGCCGAGGGCTCATTCCTCACATCATGTGGCCACATGTCCCTGCCATGCCTGTTTCCCGGGCAGCCTGAGCAGCAGTCGCTTGCTGGCCCCTCTTGACACCGCAGCCCGAGGAGGAGCTTGTGGAGGATGAGAGCGGTGCCCTGGATGCCGATGTGGGTGCCGTCTTCACGGTCACAGTCAGCAAGGGCAGCAAGAGCCTGGTGTGAGTGCCGTGAAGTGCTCCTTGCTGCAGCTGCCGCATGTGCCACGGCTCGCTCAGGCTGCGAGCATGGCAGCGGCCTGCTGAGCCTCAATGCCTGCATCTGGGCGCCATGGCACCCTGCAGCGGCCCTCCCACTCTCCTGGCTGGGCTGCTGCCCGCACATGATGGTTGCCTGCCCCCCACCCGCCTGGCTGTGCAGGTTTGAGTGCAAGAGCGACGGCCAGTACTTTATGGTGCAGCACGTTGCGCTGGAGCCGACCAGCGGGGATGTGGAGGATAGCGCATACACCGGGCCGGTGCGAACAAGCCTAGAAAGGACAAGGATGGCCACGAGCCCGCAGCCTTCTGCGCTGTCCTGCTGGCTGCCAACTGCTGCATGCCCCTCCAGCCACCCTTCAGAAGCAGCTGGGAAGGGCTACCCCATCTGCGTGGCTCTCATGGTGATGGTTGTCCCGTGTGCAGGTGTACGAGGAGTTGGATGAGGAGCTGCAGAAGCACTTTGAGGACTACCTGGCAGAGGTGGGCGGCCTGCCTGCATGTGCTTGAAGGGCTTAGCAGGGCAGTTACGAATTGGTAGAAGCTGCGGTTAGGGTGGGAAGGTGGGAAGCCGCGCCATGCAGGTTGCTGCCTTTGCTGCCGATATTGTCAACGTCACCGTGACGCTGCTGCTCACCGAATGGCTGGTTGCCCCGCCTCCCTGCAGCGCGGCGTGAATGCCGAGCTGGGCGCCTACCTGCTGCCGCTCATCCACGACAAGGAGCAGCGGTGAGGACGGCGGAGCGGCATGGCCCGCTCAAGATTCCTGCATACCCCTTGCTGGTCGTTGTGCTGGTGTGCTTGGGTGAAGACAATGGGGCAATTGCCTCTAGAGGGCCGTTTTCAGATGCACCATGTGCTGACAATCAGGGGCTGCTGCTGCGTTCCTTTCCTGTGCTGCAGGGAGTACATGCAGTGGCTGGACGAGGTGCAGCGCTTTGTGCAGTGATGCCATGCAGCCTGATAATGCAAGACTGCAAGCATGGCGGAAGGATGCCCAAACATCGGGTTTCATTAGTGTAGTTGCAAGCGTCCGCTCGTTGAACCGTCGACCGAAACACTGCGGTACCAAAGCCGATGCAAGCAAGTGAACATTGGATGGTAGTAAGAGCCTCAGTGCCGTCGGTCAGCTCCACTTCCCAGTTGCCACGCATCTGTATGGCCTGAGTGAAGCATGAATGCTATGGCAGGCCCGCATCGGCAGGGGCGGCATAACCGCGGCAGGGCGGCAGACGCACGGCGCCTCCCTGCACACAATGCAGTGCACTGCTGACGCTGCCACCGTTTGCCCCGTCGCGGATGCAGTCGTTGCTGCCTGGTCTATGCCAAACGCTCACCAGTGGTGACCTGCAGAGCGCGAGAGAGCACACGGCCCAGTAGCGACGTATGCAGAGGAGGCGCGACGACTCTCGCGACAGGTAACGGTCATACAGTGCGTCGAAGCACGCAGCCGCAGGCCAGGCGGCCCTGCTGGCGCGAACGGCTGCCGCTTGTCACCTCACACGCTCCCTAGCCGCTGCAGGCGAGGAGACGAGCGGCGTGATGACCGAGGAGATCGTAGAGACGGGCGCGATGGCCGTGACCGTGACTATGATCGCCGCCGCCGCTCGCCGTCGCCGCAACGGGGCCGGCCCTCTGGGCGCCTGCCGCCGCGCGCACCTGCCAATCCGCTGATGGCTGAGGCGTACCGCCTGGCCAAGGAGAAGATGGAGCAGGCTAAGGCTGGCGGGGCGGGCAGCGGCAGCGACGAGGAGCCTGTGGAGAGGCCACGTGAGCCAGCTTGCCGTGCATGTTGGTTAGCGAGCGCGTGGCCCTGCCTGCCTGTGCGACTCGCCTGGCTGCAGCGCTGCATCTACTAAAACAGCTGGGCTAGCACTGCTACCACCCAGCCTCTTAACTCCCCCTTTGCCTCCCTCTGCACAGCGTCGCGTGGCTGGCGCGCGACAGTGGAGGAGGAGGAGGGCGAGGTGCGCGAGGAGGGAGAGCTGCCGCCTGCCGATGCTGCCGAGCGCAGCGGCCGAGATGCACAGCAGGCGGCGGTGCAGGGGCCGCCGGACCGAGACACCTCGCCCGCTGCGGGCGATGGCGCCGGTCGGAAGCGCAAGCACGCGCCCATCGTGTGGCACACGCCGCCCAAGGCCGCACGCGGCAGTGGCATGGCGCATGTGGGGTCCTCCAAAGGGCTGGATGCGCTGGCGGCTGGTGGGGGCGCCAAGACCGCCGCTGATCGGGCAATGGAGGAGCTTGCGGCGTTCCAGCAGCAGCAGATAGGGGGCGGCGGCGGGGAGGAGGACGATGGCCAGCCGTTTATGAAGCCCTCGCCATCAGTCAGCAGCGCAGAAGAGGACGAGGAGGACCGTGGTGCAGGCAAGCACTTGCAAGCTTGTTGGTGGTATCGACCACTGAACATGTGGCTGCAGCATGGCCCTGACTTTGTTGCCGGCTTGCTTTGCAACCTGCAAACAGCTGCCGTACGCTTTGGCTGCTCATCCATCCTTTCAATATGCACTACTGTGCTTGCAGGCCGGTCAGCGTCACGCAGTCCTGCCAAGCGGGGTGGCCAGCAGCAAGGAGAGCAGCACACGGCACCCTCTGCGCAGCCCAAGCGCGCCAGCCGCTGGGTGGTGGAGGGGGGCGGCGAGGAGGAGGGCGGCGGGCAGCCGCAGCACGGCAGGGAGGCCAGCCCCAGCAAGGGGGCAGCGGGGGGCGCACCGGGGGATGCCGTGTCGGATGCAGAGCAGCCTTCAGGGGGCAGCGCGCCAGAGGGCGGGGAGGCGGACGGCGAGGAGTCGCCACGGCGGCCAGTGTGCGTGTTGCTGTTATTGCTTACTTGAGCATGGGTCAATTTGTCGGCTGCATGGCATCACGTGTGGCAGCATCAGGGTGCCTGCTGCTGTTGAAGGCTTCACTGCCTTTGGGTATTGTGCCTGCCTTGCACTGCCTTTCTGTGCAAGCCCATGCCGAACTGGCCATGAATGGCGCTAGCTGCTTTTCCCCTCTGACCGCCTTGGCGCAGCAAGAAGGCGGTCAACATGCTGGAGGAGTGCCGCAGCGTGGACCGCTACGAGAAGCTGAACCGCATCAGCGAGGGCACCTACGGCGTGGTGTACAGGTGGGTGGTTAGGAATGCCCGCCATTGGGCAGTGCAGCACCAGTTGGCAAGCCTTGCTCCGCTGCCCTGCTGCCGATTGCATAGCAGCAGGCCTGCTGTACCGTCACAGTCTTGGCGACCAGTGCGCTTCACGGCTGTCCGCTCATTTGTCTGCAGAGCACGGGACCGTGACACGGGCGAGATCTGTGCGCTGAAAAAGGTGCGAGGCTGGGTGCTGGCACGGCTGGATGAATGGTCATGTAAACCGTTTGCTGGCCACTATTGCTGGGCCAAGCTAGGAGCAGCTGCTGCTCGCCAGAGTTAGCCATGCATCGGTTGTCTGGAGACAATTACCTGCCAAGCCGCCCCAACTATACCCATCCCACATGTCTGGGTTCAGGTCAAGCTGGAGAAGGAGCGGGACGGCTTCCCGCTGACCAGCATCCGCGAAATCAACATCCTGCTCAGGTGGGCATGGATCTCAACTATTTACTGCCAAGCGACTCTTTCCTAGCTGGGCGACTACATACTTGGCAGCCCACCACCGGCCTCACATAATCGCTCCTCCTGTGCCACCCCGCCTGCAGTCTGAACCACCCACACATTGTGAATGTGAGCGAGGTGGTGGTGGGGCCCTCCCTGGACTCGGTGTTCATGGTCATGGAGTATGCAGACCACGACCTGAAAGCAGGTGGGTGGGGCCACCAGGGCACTGCCTCGCCTGCCGGTTGTCTGCTGCATGCGCGCATTGCGGGAACATCTGCTGCGGCCTTGCGTGCCTGCCGCAGTGCCTATGCAGCATGCATGTGTTGGTGGAATTGCTCCTCCTTGATCCTTGGCTTTCGCTCTTATTCAGAGCGATCAAGAAACAGTGTGTTGTTGCTCGGAGTGCGCCATGCACCGGCAAAGCATGCCACCCCATGCTTTGGGCCCACTCCTCCCACCCTGCCTCAGTGATGGAGGAGCGCATGACCCAGCCGTTCTCTATCGCGGAGGTGAAGACCCTGATGCTGCAGCTGCTCAGGTGCGCCGGCGGAGCACACCGTGCGGCGCAAGTTGGTTGGCATGTTTGGGATTCGACATCAGCAGCAGAGCCTCTGTTTCCACATTCATTCGTTACCCACCCACCCACCTGTGATCTGGCCCATGTGCAGCGGCATGGCCTATCTCCACGAGAACTGGGTGATCCACCGCGACCTCAAGACCTCCAACATCCTGTACACCAACCGCGGCGAGCTCAAGCTGTGCGACTTTGGCCTGGCGCGGCAGGTGGGGCGCATGGGGCGGGCCAGCTCCTGTCGCTGCTCCTCTGCTGCTCCTGCCGGCTCAGCCCTTGCTACATTGCCACGCACGTCATACCTCCCTGCCTGCGCGCGCCCGCCTGCCCCGCAGTACGGCTCGCCGCTGCACCCGTACACGCACATGGTGGTCACGCTGTGGTACCGCGCCCCCGAGCTGCTGCTGGGCGCTCGCAAGTACTCCACTGCTGTGGACGTGTGGAGCATCGGCTGCATCATGGCGGAGCTGCTCAGGTGGGCAGTGGGTGGCCTGGCGGGCATGGCAAGCATGGCAGTCTGCAACACCATGTTGCAAGCGGCCCCGCCCTCGGCGGCGTGCGTTCTATGCCATGCCGCTGGACCAGCACATGTAGCTCTGACCGCTGCCGTCCTCGTCGCCCTCCGCCGCCCTACCTGCCTGCAGCAAGGAGCCGCTGTTCCCCGGCAAGAGCGAGATTGAGTGCCTGCAGATGATACTGAAGACGCTGGGCTCACCCACGGATGACAGCTGGCCGGGTGAGTGCATGGTGGCGGCGCCCGCTCATAGGACATTGTTGCAATTGCCCTGCCGCATCGATCAAGCTGTTGCTCTACAGCACCTCCTTTGCACCCAATGCTGCCTGCAGGCCTGTCCCAGCTGCCCAACGCCCGCAAGTTCAACCTGGGCAAGTACCCCAAGGGCACGCTACGCCAGCGCTTCCCTGCCGCCGGCCTCGGCTTTGACGGTCGCCCACCGCTGAGCGAGCAGGGCTTCCATCTGCTGTCTTCGCTGCTGGAGATGTGCCCGGTGAGTGGCGGCTGTGGGCACAGGAGGCGGTGGCTGGCGTTGGTTCGGCATGGTTTTGTGTTGTTGTGGCGGCACTACACCACCACACCTGCCTCAACTCGCGCTCTTGCAAAGCGACCGTAGCTGCAGTCAATGCCAAGTTTTGCTGCACCATGTGCAAGCGTGCCGGCTGCCCACATCCCACTGCTGCCCCTCGCCTGTCGCAGGAGCGGCGCATCAGCTGCGAGGAGGCGCTGGACCACCCCTGGTTCAGGGAGCAGCCGCTGCCCAAGGACCGCGCCCTCATGCCCACCTTCCCTGCCACCAATGACACGACGCAGCAGAAGTATGCAGCCCAGCGGCGCGCTGTTGCGGCCGTCGCCGCAGCGGCCAGCAAGAAGGCCGGCTAGGGTTCAGAGGCATGTTGCAGGAGCGTCCAGCAGCAGCTTGCGTGCCTCTGAGATGCCCTGTTGCATGCAAGAGAGTGTAATCTGGCTCAATTCTGCTGCGACAGGCAAATCACGGCTGGCTGTATGCAAGGGATGGTACAGGATCTCAGCCCCGTCAGGCACGCCGGAAGCCTGGGCGTGAGAAGGCATCGGCGCAGCAGCTCAGCAAGCGATCAACGGAAGTTCAGGTCGTGGCAAGGCCAAGCAACTCCTCGCGGGCGGCACAGGCAGGCGCGCAAACCCTTCCACTCTTTTGCGGCCGGCGAGGTCTGCTGGGAGGGCCCTCAACTTGCAAGTGTGATCGTCATGCGTGGCTGTTGGCGGCGGCTGTTTTGCTGCCGCCAAGCACACCGCCGCCGCCCGGCCCGGCGCTCACCCGGAGCTCCCTCCTGCCCCTTGCAGAGCAGCCATGCCACTGAGCAACCATTTGGGTCAGCCACTGCCCACATCAAGGCGTGGCATACTGCGTGGCGCTGCTGCAACGCCGCTGCTGTTGCTGCCGCACGCGCCCCGGGTGCACGCCTCGGCGCTTACCGCCAAGCCGGTGCTGGATCAGCCCATGCGCAGGCAAGCTGCTAGCACAAACCTGGCCATGCTTGCTCCCTGGCACAGGTTGCCCCCGCGGCCCTGGTGTGCGATGCACGTGCTGCATGTATGACTTTGCCCTTCCGAAGTTCCAAGTTGCTAATGCGGTGCCTCATTTATCCATGGCAGGCTGCGCCTGCCCAAAGGCACCGTGGGCCGTGACTACGTGCTGCTGCAGCTGAAGCTGGGTGGACAGGGCCCCTTTGATTTCGTAGTCGACACGGGGCTGACCGCGGAGCTCATCACACCGCATCTCAAGCAGGTGCCTGGATGGAATGCCCGTTGACTCTGGCGTGTTGCCTGGACCCGGCAGCCTGAAAGGCCCAAAGGTGTGCCAGCTTATCACTGCAGGGCTTTGGACAGCCCATGGTCTTTTGACAGGTTGACGGTTACACACACCGCAGGTGCTGAGCCTGCGGTCTGACAAGCTGCTGGAGACGGGGCTAGGGGCGGGCGGAGGTGTGGGCAACATGGAGCTTGTGACCCTCAAGGGTGCGATGACGGCCTCACTGATCTGCTACCTTATGCTTCACAGGCGTGGGCAGGGCAGGCTGATACGCAGCTGCTCGTCCCTGAGCGCAGTACAGCTTTTGCGACAGCTCTTGAACGGCGACTGACCCCTATGCCCCGCAGATGCGGTGCTGGTGGGCGCTGAGGGTGTCGACCTGCCGCCGCTGAATGCGGTGGTCACAGACTTTGTGCAGGCAAGCGGGGCTGCGTTCTGCTAACGCTGGTGCAACCACACGCCTGGTGCAACCACAGGCCTGGCCCTCGCCCCATGCTCCTTCTCAGCTGCATGCACCTGCCCAACACCACCCACCGTGCCTCAGGAGCACATGGACCCGGAGCACGACCCGGTGGAAGGCATGCTGGGCATGGTGCGATGGGAGGGAGGTAGCAAGCACCAAGCCAGCGTTTGCACTGCCTGTTGATCAGCGGCCCTCAAGCTGTGTGGCTTGCATGCTGTGCCACATGCGCAGCCGGGCTCCGCTCGTGCACAAGGTACTGCTCATGCGGCGGCCTAACGCAGCAGCCTCGCAACTTGCCCGACACAGGAGCTGCTGCAACAATTTGATGTCGACTTTGACTTCTCTGCCGGCCGCATTCGCTTCTTCCGCCCTGGGGAGGGAGTGGCTGCGGCTGAAGCTGCAGGTGTGTATCCAGCTGGGCAGGCCGTTGCGCTGCCATCCACCGCTTGCAGTTTCCACTGGATCCTGGGCGGCTGTGCGCTCTCAGATCATTGCAGTTCGCAAGTGGTCATGAGCTCTGGAGGCCCTTTCATCTACGTGCTCTTCTACGCAGGGTTGATCAATGTGCCTGCAGCTGTACTGAACGAGACCGGCGTCCTGGGCATCCGCACCACGTCCACCAAAGCATGTCAGTCAGTTAGGCCACTGCTAGCCTGGTTGGCGGATGGGTAGTTGTGCATGCACGCCCTCCAGCAGACCAATTCATTTGAACTGCAGAACATTGCTGAGTTGCAACCACTCTCAATGCCAGCCGACGCTCTGTAGGGTGATGCGCCCCCTCAACCCTGTGCCTCTTGCAGCCAGCAGCCAGCCGTTTGTGGGCATGCTGGACTGCGGCGCCTCCTTCTCCGCCCTCAACTGGCAGGTGAGCTGCCCTGCCTGAGCCTGGCAGTGCATGAAATCAGCGGTGCTGCTTTGTGTGCTTTGTGCGCTCGAAGAGCCTGGAGGATCCATGGTGCATGACGCTCACACCTGCACATGCATCTGCTCCACTGTGAATCCCCGGCCTGCCTCCGTTTCCTCCCAGGCGGCGGCACTGGCGGGCCTGCCGCCACGAGGCGATGCCAGCTACGGCCAGCTGGCCAAGGGCCAAGGGGTCGCAATCATTGGGATGGACGGCAAGCCTCAGGTGGGCCTGAGGTCATGCACCGCCACCTGTACACAGCAGCAACATAGAGTAGGTGTGCGTGTGCTGCTGTTGATTCCATTCAAGAGTGCTCACCTGGCAATGCAACGTCTGCCCCTGCCTCTCCTACCGTGCAGGTGCTGCCCACGACCGAGGTGCAGTTCACGTTTGCAGGGTCGGCCAGCAAGGAGGCGGACGGGCGTTACCGCTTCGAGGCACCCCCTTCCGCCTGGCGACCGTGGCAGCCGGTGCTGGCCGCCGTGGGCGACCTCCCCGTGTTTGCGCAGCTGTTTGGCGACGGGCGCACGCCCTTCAGCGGCCCCGCTGCGCTGCTGGGTCTGGACGTGCTGAGCCAGCGCAGGGTGGTGATTGGGGCAGGGGTGGGCGTCAAGGGGCGTGCCCGCCCGCTGCTAGTGAGCCCTGCCTGAGGGCTTGGGAATGCAACAGCAGACAGTTGATGTTGCTTTCCTGAGGAGCTGATTGGACGTGTATTGATGGAGCGCCAATTCCGAGTTTGCACGCTGCTATTGCGTGGGGCAGCTGGACGATGCCATGCGCTGTGCTGGAGGGTGGGTTTGTAAGGCACTGAACACAGCCACCACGCACAAAAGCAAAGCAAAGCACGGCTGCAGCTGTGCAGTGATTCTTTACAATTGCAGGGTTTATGAAAGAAGGTACCAGCGCATTGCTGTGAGAGTCAAGAAGGTGGCCTGATGCACGGGGTGCTGCCGCACCAACCAATGGGGCGTGAGCAAATCAAAGAGGGCAACGAATCGGAGTGCATGTACAGATTGGATGCGTGGCAGCAGCGGGCAGACAGAGGGGCAACGGGGCAGCTGGGTTCAGCACGCTGTGTTGGGCATGAGGCCGGCACGCTGCGTTGCCACGGCGCTATGCCTCCTTCTCCTTCTCCTGCTCCGGCTGCTCGGGGTTGAGCAGGCTGGCCACCACACCAATGGTCAGGGCGCTGGCCACCACTCCCAGCGACACCTCTGTGGACACCGAGTAGCCGGCAAAGTCGGCCAGGATCTTGCCGCCCACAAAGCCCAGCACCACCGCCACTGCGCGGGGAAGCGGGGAGGGGGAAGCAGGTGGGAAGGCGTGAGCACGCATGGAGCTTGAGGTGTGTCTTTAAGTTCTCGCCAGCTGCGGCCGAGCTGAAGGGCAGGCCACATACCGTGCCGGCAGCTCTGAAGCTGCACCGCACATGGCATGTGCGCGGCTGCCCCTGTCTGCTGTGCCGTGCATTCCTGCTCACCGGCTTTGTCCAGGTAGCGCATCTGCTGCATGAAGGTGGAGACAAAGCCGTACAGGCCTCGCAGCGACAAGATGGCCCACAGGTTGGAGGTGTAGACGATGAAGGGGTCGCGCGTCACGCCAAACACCTGTGGCACACCGGGTGGGTGAATGCAGCAGCATTGTCACCACGAAATGTTTGGCAGGCGCAGCATTGTTCGCTGCAGCTGCTGTCCTTGCCATGAAGTTACACTTCCGTTAAGCCGGCCAGCAGTGTTCTGCAGGCCCATGTGCGGCGGCGCTCACTGCGGGGATTGAGTCGACCGCAAACACGACATCCGACAGCTCCACCACCAGCAGCACCAGCAGCAGCGGGGTGGCCACACGCACGCCATTCTGCGGGTGATGGTGGGGTGACAATGCCAGAGGCCGGTGGGTGCGAGCATGTGGCAGTGGGTTGGCCGCTGCAAGGAGCAAGCATGCATGCATGCGCGCAGCGGCCCAGCGAAACAGTGGCTAGCGCTTGCGCAGGCGGCCGGTGTGTGGCTGTCCCCTTCCTTGCCTGCACAGTAAAGAACTTGTCCCCATCGTAGCTGTCTGTGAAGGAGGTCAGGCTCTTGCAGAACTGCACAATCTTGTTGCTGCTCAGGTCCTCATCATCGTCCTCATCATCGCCCGAACTGCAGGCATAAGGTGGGTTTCAGCAGCAGGCGGTCAGGCGCCGAATGCGGTAGCCAGAGCAAGGGGTGGCGGGAGCATCCCAGTGACATACGCCATACAAGTATGTGGCCACTGCCAAGTCAACCCACAAGGCGGCGCCCGTGACAAGCCCCTGGCTGCTCTCACACTAGCAGCTTGATGCTGGAGACAAGCAGGATGGCGGCAAACAGCAGCAGCACCGGCTCGAATCGCTCCACTGCAGGGCACAGGGAACAGAGGTACAGCAACACACTCTTTCAGTGTGGCACTCCGTTTGTTGACAGCCAAAGCTAGGCATCACCAGGAAGTTGCCCCCGCCCCAGCCAGCCTCACCAATGTCCACGCCAGCCACAATGAGCACCAGACGCAGAATGGCAGCCGTGGCAATGCCATACGTCAGCACCTGCAGGTCGGGTCGCAGGCCAGCTGGGCATGTCTGGGTGCCGCAGGGTTGCATAGCCAGCAGCCGGCGGCAGCGGTACTCCAGTGTGCTGCCCAGCTGGGCTGCCATCAGCAACACATCCCCAAGCGGCAGCCGCAGGCTGGCTGGCACGCCTGCCTCCCCTTGCGCACCTTGGGCTGGTACTCCACCGGCGTCTTGAAGTAGTTGAAGACCAGGATGAACACAAACAGATTGTCCACTGCACACAGCAGTAGGTTGGGCAGAGGGTTTGAGGCGGGCAAATGAGTGGAATGGCAGTGCGTACCAGAAAGGGTGTGGAGCAGCAAGGTGCATTGCAATGCATGACCCAACCGAGGCGCGCCAGCTAGCACCACAGCCACCCGGCCCTCTGCCTTGCGTCTTGACGCCTCGACACTCCCTGGGGCGGCAAGTGGCCCCACACAATAATGTCCAAAGGCGCGCACCCGACAGGCTCTGCTCCAGCAGGTAGCCGGCAAAGTATTCGGCGCCCTTCTGGGGCCCCATTGTCGCCCACACGCCGCCGCCAAAAGCGATGGCGCCAATGACTGATGCCGCGGCGCTCTCAGCGCGGAACTCGATCAGGGGCTCCGCCACCTGCACAAGGTGTGTGCAAGAGCATGGCTCGTCATGCTGAGGCGACGAGGAAGCAAGCATGAGCCGGCGCAGTGGCAGTGGAGGTTGTTGCTGCTTGAGCAAGCTCGCCAGCAGCCACAGCCCTAAAAAAATGCTGCCTTTGCTACTTGAATGACCAAATGGTCTGCTAGGCACATGACTGCAGCATGAGCACTTCCGCAAATGCCAGCAGCTGCCGCCCGGCGGACGCCTTGCCGCAACGGGCAACATGTTCGCCAGCCATCAGCCCTCCCTTTTGTGCAGCCCACGCCCAAGGCCTCACCTCCACCCTGTCCAGGCTGCGCAGCATCTGGTCCTCCTCATCCTTGCTGCGGCGCGCCGCCACCGGCTCCTCTTGGTCCCGGCTGGCCAGCACGTCTGGGCCGCCGCCGGCGGCCGCTGCCAGGCGCTGCCGCTGCCGCGGCGCCTGCTGCAGCATGGCACAATGGAGGGGTGCGTGAGGTATGAAGAGATGGCAGGATTGGCTGGGGTGGCCGCCATGGTGCGCACCAGCAGGCTTGGCAACGACAGCTCCTGCACTGGCGGCAGCAGGGAGCACCCCTGGCGGCGCCTCGTCCCCACCTGCGGGCTGCTTCTTAGCGGGCGCTGCAGCAGCGTAGCGCTGGGCAGCTGCAAGCTGTGTCCAGGTGCTGCCAGGTTGGAATGTTGTGCCGCCCGAGGCAGGGCCGAAGCTACGGGCAGCAAGGTGGGCGGCCGCAGTGCCGCCGCCCGAGCAGGCGTCGCCGCCGCCGATGTGCCCAGCGCCAGCCGTTTCATCTCGCCGGCTGCAGCTTGTCTCGTGCGAGGCTTTGGGTGCGGGGAGCGCCGTGGAGGCGCCTGTCGGCTGGTGGAGGTGAAGCCCCAGCAGCGGATGCCCGTGTGCTTGCTGGGAGGTGGGCGGGGCGCCGGCTGGTGCTGGTGGGAATGCTGGTCTGATCGGCGGGGCTGCAAGCGTGCGCTGGCGCTGTGGATGTGGTCGCTTGCATGCCTGCTCAGCATGCGCTGCTCGGGCAGCCTAGCCGCCGCCACGCCGCCTGGGGAGCCCATCCAAACCCCGATTGCAGACACACATTGTCGGACAGCCACAAAGAGCAGCACGCAGCAATAGGAGGAGGGAGCTTGGGAATGGCCGGGCGCCAGGAGGCTGCCCCGCCCTCCCAGCAGCCGCCCGCTGGCAGGGGCGGCGGGGGCAGGGGCAGCAGCGGGCGTGGCGCCGGCAAGGGGTGAGCGGCGGCTGCATGTGAGGTGTCATAGGTGCATGGCCCGCTGTGGGCGCCCACCCCACTGACCACGGCGCTCCCGATTGTGCAGGCCCGCCGGCCAGCCAGGCAAGGGTCCGGAGAGCCACCCTATTCCGAACGGTGCGCAAGGGGGCTATGGCAGGGCCTCCATTTCGAGCTGCGGGGCCTCAATTTGCACGTTGAACAAGCGATCACTCGTCAGCGAGCCCAGTTCAGCCCCTCGGGGCTTCCAAGCAGCTGCTAGCCGCCAGCCGCCGCCGCCGCCGCCGCCAACCCAGCCTGACCTTCCCTGCGCCCGCTGCCTGCAGGCACGCCCTCGCCTCCCCCGGAGCCCGCGGCGCCTGGTGGCATGTCGTGGGCTGCACGTGTGGCGAGCGCCAGCAGCAAGCCAGCAGCAGCACCAGCTCCACCCAATGGCGCCGCGCCGTCCGAGGGTGCCGAGAAGGCGGCAGCCCCCGCTCCTGCGGCGCCACCTGCGGCCCCCACTGCCAGCAGCGGCGTGTCGGGCGTGAAGCTGCCGCCCGGCGTTGAGGGTGCGTACTAGGCTGGTACTAGGCTGGTCCGGACCGGCGTGAGGATGCACGCATGCGTGGCATGAATGGTTCGCAAGGGCCTAGCTGCCCTGTGTCCGACACAATCCTGTGCTGCTTATCGTGCACTAGTTGCCTGTTCCCTTTCCATGCGCTGCGCAGGCAAGCAGCCTTCCATCAAGTTTGGCGACATTGACCCAACCGAGGTGGTCCCAGCCAAGGAGCAGCAGCGGGCGCCACAGGCGGCGGCGGCGCAGGCAGCCCAGCCCCCCGCGCCGCCGGCAGGCAAGCCGGCAGCGGCAGCGCCCGCACCGGCGGCGCCTGCCGCCCCGCAGCAGCCGCAGCAGCCCGCCAAGTCTGCAGCGCCGCTGCCTGTCATGCCAGCGGGGGCGCAGCCGCAGGTGCAGCGACCCGGCTCGTTTGCGGCGGCAGCGGCGGGCGGCAAGCCCGCTGCGGCCGCCGCCGTCCCGGTGGTGGTGCCGCCCCAGGCTGGCATGCCCCCGGTGGCGATGCAGCAGGGCGGCCCCAGCCGGCAGCAGCACGGCGCGGGGCCGCGCGGCGGCCAGGCCCGCGGGCCTGCCGGCCAGCAGCAGCCGGGCGTGGCGCTCAGCCCCGCCATGATGGCAGGCGGCATGTATGCGCAGCAGGTCAGTGAGGCGCGGGCTTACCCTGGTTTGCTGTGTGGCTGATGCGTCGCTGGCTGACGAAGTGCGCGGCGCATGGCAAACAGCCTTGGCTGTACAGCAGTTTGTGCTGCCGCCTGGACGCCACCGGCCTCACCGCCGACACCCGTCGCAGCGCTCTGCTGTTTATAGCATGCACCGCTCCTTCTCAAGCCTTGTACCCAATCTTCTTCTCCGCCGGCCCATCCACCCTCGCTGCTGCAGTACGGCATGCCGAGCATGCAGTTCAACATGAACCCCGCGGCGCCCACATTTGGTCCTGGGCACGGCGTGGGCGGCATGATGTACATGCCTGGCGGGCAGGGATACTTCCCCGGCACCTTCCCTCAGGCTGCCGGCTGGCAGGGCGGCCAGTATGGCCAGTACGGCATGGGCCCGGCTGCGGCCATGCAGGCGGCAGCTGCGGCGGGCGCGTCTGGCAGCCAGCAGGGCATGGCCGGCGGTGCTGGCAGCATGGGCGCAGGCCCGCAGCAGCAGCCCGGCGGTGGCAGCGGGTATGCGGCGGCGGCGAGTGCGCCTAAGCCCACGCCCACCATCACGCCTCCTCGGGTGCGCCCAGCTGCCGCGGGCTTGCAACTGTGCCGTGCCTGCCATGCACTTGCAACGCCGTGAATTGCTGCCGCTTTGACCAGCGGGCGCATTGCCTGCGCACTCTGTGCTGCTGGCCTGAGCCCTCGCATTGTCCTTGTTCCATGTTTTCAGGAGAGGAAGATCCTGCGGATAGAGAACCCCGACACACACGAGGTGATCGATCTGTCACAGCCAGTGGCCGGCAGCCAGCCGGCCGCAGGCCAGCCAGCAGCAGCACAGCAGCAGCAGCAGCCACCCAAGGGCGGCGACAGGAAGGCGGCAGCGCCGGCGCCAGCGGCCGCGCCTGCGGCAGCCAAGCCTGCCGCCCCCGCTGCCCCTGAGCCCAAGAAGGCAGAGGAGAAGGCGGCCCCGTCCAAAACCGCTGCCGAGGTGCTCAAGTCGGCGCCCACCGGCAAGGCAGCAGCCGAGGCGGCAGCCGCGGCGGCGCTGAAGCCCAAGCCGCCTGCAGAGGCGGCGCCGGCCGCAGCAGACAAGGCAGCTGCTCCCGCCGCCAAGGCGCCCGCGGCGCCCGCGGCGCCTGCACCCAAGCCTGAGGCGGCTGTGGTGCCCGCAGCTGCGGCGGCGGCGGCGGCTGCGCCGGCGCCCAAGTGGGGCGGCTCTGTGTCCTTCAAGGACAAGCTGATGGTGGACCCCGCTGAGAAGAAGCGGCAGGAGGAGGAGGCGGCGCGCAAGCGGGCGGAGGAGGAGGCTGCCGCTCGCAAGAAGGCTGAGGAGGAGGCGGCCGCCAAGCGGGCAGCAGAGGAGGCCAAGCGCAAGGTGGGGCAGCTGCTGGATTGCGTGATGCTGTTGGCCTGATGCTGCCCTGTTGGCCGCATTGCTGCCAGACTGGGCCCGCTGCTGCAGTGCACCCTGCGTGCACTGCCTGCGATTCGGCTTGCCACTGGCTGAGGGCATTTGTTTGGGGCCAGCTTGTCACCAGCCAAGCTGCTGCTTGCTGGCATCTGTGCTGCTATGCTCGTTTTTGTTGGCATGCCTGCGCACAGCGTTACACATAGCACAGTATGCTCACCCTGTGCACTCCTCGCTACCTGGCCTGCAGGCTGAGGAGGAGAAGCGTGCTGCCGAGGAAGCCGCCCGCAAGAAGGCCGAGGAGGCGGCGGCGGCCAAGAAGGCAGCAGAGGAGGCTGCTAAGCGCAAGGTTGAGGAGGAGGCCGCCGCTAAGAAGGCAGCAGAGGAGGAGAAGGCTGCAGCTGCCAAGCGCAAGGCAGATGAGGAGGCTGCTGCAGCAGCCGCTGCTGCCACCGCTGCGGCCGCTGCCAAGAAGGCTGAGGAGGAGGCAGCAGCAGCCAAGGAGGCCGCTGCTCAGGAGGCGCCTTCTGAGGCGGCGGCGCCTGCGGCCGCCAGCGAGAGCAGCTTTGCGGCCAAGGAGCAGCAGGAGCAGGCGGCTGAGGGCGGCGAGGGCGCAGCCGAGATCAGCCCCTTTGCCTCTGCGTCCATGGGCAGCATGGAGGATGGGGAGATTGCGGCGGAGGGCGAGGCGGAGGAGGAGCAGCAGCAGGAAGAGGAGGAGGAGCCGGAGCCGCCCACTGGTGAGGCGCTGGCCGGGTGGCCGTCTTTTGCTTGCCTCCTGCCGGCTGTGGCTGCCCATGCTGCTTCCGTTCAGGCAGGGGATCGCAGCTTGCACATGCCTGCCTGCCACTGTGCCTGCTGCTACGCTGCAATGCATGCACGTGAATGCCTGCAGACAGCAGAGCAGGCCGCCACAGTGCAGGCCTCCACCGGCTGCACGCCTCCCTGGCCGCTTCTCTGGCCCTCATTCCGGTCACCTCTCGCTGCAATCCTCACTCCGCCTGCACTCCACCCCTGCCACATTTTCCCAGGCTACGAGGACGACACCAGCGGGCGCAAGCGGTACGGCCGCGCCTTCCTGTTCTTCTACGGCAACAAGTGCACCGGTGTGTGGTGTTGCTGGCTTTGCAAATGTGAACCTGCCAAAACTGCTGCGAATCGAGGGCTGCGTTGCTCAGCAGCCTGGAGGCACAGCATGGTTGACGGTAGTGTGAAAGCAGCCCTGCATGCCTCCAAACATCCACTTGCTGCCCTTCTCATCCATCTAATCGTGAACTTGCTGCCCGAGCGCCGCTTTGCCACACACCCTGCCCCCAGTCACCAACTGCCGCTCTGCAACCTCCTCCTGGCCTTGCAGCACCGCCCAAGGGCATTGAGGCCGAGACGTTCAAGCAGCTGTCGCGCGAGAACATGCCGCCCATGCCGCCGCCAGGCGGCCGCGGCCCCCGCGGCGGCCCCCCCGGCGCTTTTGGCGCTGACGACCGGTGGCAGAGCGGCCGCATGCCTGCTGGTGCGCGCTGCTGGTTGGGGCGAGACGAGAGGGCGGCCTCTGCTGCCGAGCCCGTGGGCCTTGCAGCCATGTGACAGCGCACCCACAGCTGCATCACGCGGCCCTCACTCACACGCTCTCTGCCCTGCCATCATTCTTGATCATTGCAGGCCCCATGCCCGGCCCGCCTGGCATGCGCGGTGAAGGGCGCATGATGCGGCAGGGCAGCCGGCGCGGCGGCGTGGAAGCCGACCAGTGGGAGCGCGGCAAGCCGCTGCCGCCCATGCCTGGCATGCAGCAGGTGGGTGGGCTGGGGTGCGCTATGCGGGAGTCTGGCTGCTTTGTCAGGCCAGCCGTGTGTGCTGCCTGTTTGGGGCATGCGGTGCACTGGTGGGGCACAGTGCCCATGGTTTTCTGTGCACCCAGCATGCCGCACGAGCACCGTGCCACACCTGCCGCCATGCTGCAGGGCGGCTACGACAACCGGCGTGGCCCGCCGCCGGGCATGCGCCCCATGCCGGGTGGCCCGCTGCCGCAGCTGCACAAGACGCAGTCGGCGTACAAGGTGAGGCAGCGGGCGCACTGTTGCTCCGTTGCTGGCTGGTTTGCCTGAGGAGTTGCTTGCATGGAACGCAAGGCAGCCACAGTTTTTTCAACCTTCCATCCCTGCATGGCCGAGGGAGTAGTGCATGGCCGCTGGCCCCACCCCTCACGCTCATGTCTGCATTTCCTGCCCACTCCACCAACCTGCACAGGTGGGCGTCACGCGCACCGACGACCCCGAGGAGGAGCAGGCGCAGAAGCGGCTCAAGTCGCTGCTGAACAAGATCACGAAGGACAACTTCGCCAAGATCACGGGCCAGGTGCGCGGCAGCTGCTTTCTGCATCACGGTGGTAGGAGCTCTTCGGCACGGCTGCCACGCCCATCGCTGCTGCCGGCCGCCACTTCCCGCTTTTTCGCCACGCGCTGCAATGCGAATCGCCGCTCGCTGCGTCTGCCTCCCGCCCTCCAGATTGTTGAGGTGATCAACGAGCGCAAGCTGGCCATCACGCTCTCGGGCTTCATCAACCAGATCTTCGACAAGGCAAGCCCCCTGCCATGCTGCGCCAGGGTGGTAGAGATGCAGATCGCATCAAGGCAGGTCTTGCTCTGCTGGTTTGCAAGTGCACGGGTGGCCCACGCAGCAGGCAGCGCTTTCCGCTTGCTGCCCACCCTGCTGCCCACCCTGCTGCTGCGCCTCGTCCGCGTGCGCAGGCGCTGACTGAGACGCACTTTGCGGAGCTGTACGCCGACCTGGTGGCTGCGTGAGTGGCCCACTTTTGCTGAATGAGCCATTGGGCGGTTGTTGAAATAGCCTGCCGGGTTTGCCAGGGCACAGCTGGCAACAGTAGCATGCTGCTCAGCCACCCCGCCGCGTGCTGTGCCTCGCGCCATGCTCACCTCCTCCCACCAACCTCTGCCTCCCCGCAGCCTCAACCCCGCTCTGCCGCACCTGAAGGACGATGAAGGCAACGACGTGCAGTTCCGCCGCACGCTGCTCAACAAGTGCCAGGTGCGCAGGGGGTTGGGGCCAGGTGCCAAATGCAAGACTTGGGTGCGCTGCCGCGCTGCTTGCTGCTGGTTGATGGCATGCCCTGGCCGTCAATGTGCACGTGTGCTCTGGGTCACAAACCGAACCTGCCTGGCACGCGCCCCTCCACCCCTCGGTTGCCAACAGGAGGAGTTTGAGGCGGGCGTGACGGCCATGAAGGCGGTGTCGGAGCGCGAGAAGCACGCCAAGGAGGCCGGCGAGGCGGCGCCCGGCGAGGGTGACGGCGAGGAGGAGGAGGAGAAGGTGGGATCTTGGGCAGCATGGAGCAAGGGGGCCGGTATGAGATGGCGGGGGAGGTGGCGGGAGCGGCAGCAGGGCATCGCGCTGTGCTGGCCGCCAGGCCTAGTGTTGCGCTGGGCCTTACGAGTGCACACTGTTTGCACACCCGCCGCAGGAGGAGGAGAAGGAGGAGGAGAAGGCTGCTGAGGAGGGCGAGGTGGTGGATCCGGCCAAGGCGGCGCATGATGCGGGTGCGCAGGGAAGGTGGCTGCGTGTACAGCTGGTTCTCAGAGTGCAGGATGTTGCCTGCCCCCATCGTTGCCCATTGCACTGCTGTTGCGGCGCCCGCGAATTTGCTGCTAGCCGCCGCACTGAGCAGTGCCCCCCGCCCTGCCCCGCCTCCCCGGCTGTGCAGAGGTGGCGGCCAAGAAGGCGGCACTGGAGGCTCGGCGCGAGGAGCGGCGCAAGGCGATGGCGGAGCTGCAGGCGCGCAAGCGCATGCTCGGCAACATCGTCTTTGTGGGCCAGCTCTTCAAGTAAGCAACCACTCCGCGCTGGGCTGGGTCTCTGCACTGGCGTGCTTAGCCCTGTGCGCATGCCTGCTTGATGGAAATGCTGCGCTGCCCTGAGCTTCGCTGGCGAGCCCTGCTATGCTCTCCCACCCTGCTGTGGTCTGTGTAGCCACCCCGCTTGGCCTGGTGAACGCTTCCACTGACCCACCTATGCCTGCCTCGCGCACCTTGTCTCCCCTTGCAGGAAGGGCGTGCTCACTGAGACTGTGATGCACACCTGCATCAAGCAGCTGCTGGAGGAGGTGCGCTCCTTATTGCGATCAGCATCATCATATTGTGGGCTCTTAGTGGGCCACGAGCCAGGGCCGAATGCTGCAGTTATCTCTGCCGCTGTGCATGCCAGGCACAGGCCTGCCTGTCGCTGGCTATTGCTCACCTGCTGCGCTCCTGCCACCCCTCTTGTGTGAGCAGGTGGAGCAGCCCAAGCCCGAGGACGTGGAGTGCATGTGCAAGCTGCTGGCCACGGTGGGCGGCCTGCTCGACTCGTCCACCAAGACCGTCAAGAACTTTGGCGGCGGCTCCAAGCCGGTGGCCACCAAGGTGCGCAGCAGGGCAGCCTGCCGCAAGGGCTGTGCACTATCTGGTGCACAGCAGGGCAGCACTGCTGGTGCCCTGGCGTGTTTTGGCGCCGGATCCCTGCTCACTGTGCAAAACTGTGCCGCGCCGCCCACTGCCCTCTCAGGACGTGATGAACGTGTACTTCACGCGCATCGACCAGCTGGCGCGCAACGAGGCGGCCCTGGACTCGCGCCACCGCTTCATGCTCCTGGACCTCATCGACCAGCGACGCAACCGCTGGCGCCCGCGCAAGGAGGTGAGGGAGGCAGCAGGGGGCGGGCGGAGAGGAGGCTCGGTGCAAGGGCAGCACAGCACGTGGGCACTGCTGCTGTACTTATGTCTCGAAATCTCGGTGGCCATGGCTACCCTTCCACCCTGCACTCCCATGCTGACCACCCTTGACCGCCCTCCACCGCCCGCAGGCTGAGGGCCCTAAGACGATTGAGGAGATCCACCGGGAGGAGGCGCTCAAGCGCTCCCGCTCCGCCATGCTGGACCGGCAGCAGTCTGGGCGCGACTTCCCACGTGGCGGCCCCCGTGGCGGCCCTCCCGAGCGGTGAGCCTGGGGGTAGGCCGGCTCGGCAGGGCTGCACAATCTGGCGGGCGCAGCCTGTCCCGAAGGGCTGCACTTTTGTCAGAATCACGCCAGCTGCATGCCTCTGCTCGTCTACCAGGCCTCCCATCGCTCTATCGCCCACCTCGGCACCGCCTGCCGCTACCCTGCTCACTGTCCACCACTCATTACCGCCCCTGCAGGCGGCCGCCCTTCGACAACCGGGTGGACGGCCCCATCCGCGCCATGAACCGCACGCCTTCCAACGACTTCCTGGGGCCCGGCGGCGGCAGCTTCCGCCCTGGCGGCCGCCCCGGCCCGCAGCGCGGCGGCGACAGGTGCGCATGCCTTGCTTTGCAGGTGCCCTCTTGCCTGCGCTTGTTGGCATGCAAAGGTCTACCTGGCAGTTTGTGGGTGGGGCTGCAAGTGGCGCACCGCAGGAGGTGCTGCTTGTATATTGCATGCACCATGGCAGTGGTGCCGCAGCTGGTAGACAGCATGCATTATCACCGCACACCTTGTCAGGGTGGGGCGCTCTTCCATAGCGCCACACTTTTGGGTTGTTGTGCGAGATCAGATACCAGGGCACATGGCACGCGGGCGGCCTTCCCCATAGGCTGGCCTGTGACTTGTTCGTGCAGGGACATCTCCCACCATTCATGCTCCTTCTTCTTTGTTGCACAATCTGCACAGCACTTACTTGCTAGCATGGGTGCTAGCGGAGGCCTCTTCCCCTCAAACTCCACTCTCTTTCACTGCCGTTCCAACGTGAATACCCTCTCCCTCCACCCTGCTTCCCAGGCCCGGCGCGGGCCCTCCCGAGCGGACGGGCTCTGGCCGCGGCCCGCCTGCGCCGCCTGCGCGTGGGCGTGAGGAGCCGCCCGCTCGCAAGGAGGAGGCACGCCAGGAGGAGGAGGAGGAGAGCCAGCCCAAGGCTGCTGCCGGCGGCATGGACGAGGAGCAGATGCGCTCAAAGTCCAAGGTGGGTGCCGGCAGGTTCAAAGTGGCGTGGGTACTTGCAGGTCGCGCTGTGTGCTGGCGGCTGACGGTTGCTAGCTCAACGACACCAGGTTAGGGGCACAGTGGCTGCATCATGCTGGGGCAGTGCAGCGGGGTGGCCAGCCCTCCTGCCCCTCGTGCCACGTGTGCTCAATGCCTGCTGCCTTCCCCCGTGCGCCTGGCAGGGCCTGCTGGCTGAGCTGTACAACACCAAGGATGTGAAGGAGGCGATGGTCTGCGTCAAGTGAGCGAGGCGCCCAGCTCACATAACACATGCCTGCCGCCAGCCTTGCGGTGTGGTGCAGTCGAGAACGTGCTGCTAGCTGCGGCTGCGCTGCGCTGCGCCAAGTCAGCAACCCGCCCCTCCCGCTGACCGCCGCCTGCACTGAACAGCTGCACTCCCTCTCCCCCTTCTTGTGTGCAGGGAGCTGGTGGAGGCGGGCGCTCCCGTGCCGGCCATGTTTGAGGTGCTGCTCACGCACAGCCTGGAGACCAAGGGCACCGACTGGGACATGCTGCACGCCCTGCTGCGCTCGGCGGTGGAGGAGAAGGCGCTGCAGGTGCGGCGCAGGGCTCGGGCCGGCTGCGCTTGTTGCTCTCTGTGATCGGTCGGCAACAGCAGGCTGCTGCAGCAGCAGCGAGTGCTATGGGATCAGGACCAGGACACTTGCAAGCTCGAGCCAAGAATGCCGCTCCTCTGGGCAAGCTATCATTGCACCTTGATCCCACCACCTTGGCAAGAGCGCTGACATGCATCTCTCCCTCTCTGCCCGCCACCCCGCAGGCGTCTGACCTGGAGCAGGGCGCGCGCCAGCTGCTGGACCAGCTGGACGACCTGAGCGTGGACGTGCCCAAGGCGCCGCTCCAGGTGCGCCTGCCCCGTGCCGCAGCGCTGTTTGCCATTCTTGTGTGGTGCGAGCGCCAGAGGCATGGTTGCGCACTGTAGTTTGCTCCTCAAATGAGCTGCGTGAAGAGTGCAGATGGTGCACCCTCGCCAGGGGCACGGAAATGAGCCCCCCCGCTCACAGCCCAGTACATCTCTTCTGCTCCCAGGTTGGCGCTGTGCTGGGTGAGCTGGTGGCCGCGGGCGGCGCCGACCTCAAGGTGGTGGCCGTTCACATCCGCACTGCGGACGCAAACCCCGATGAGATCCAGGTGCGGCCCGCGGGCTGGCGGGGGAGGAGTTGGAGAGCGGCTGGTGCTGCCTGCTTCTGCACAGCGCAGGCCTAGTATGCGTCGTTGCACTCTGTGCCTGCTGCTGGTGGCTTGCCTGAGCTGTGATGGAGGTCGGCCAGCTAGCGTGCCGTCTTGCACGCCGCCCTGACTGCCACCTGCACTGGCCTGCCCGCCTCTGCACACTCTTGATAACCCTTGCTCCTTCCACTTGCCCGGGCGCAGGAGGGCGAGGACACGATGCTTGTGGGCGGCGGCGGCGCGGCCAAGACGCTGGGCGCGCTGCTGCAGCGCCTGGCGGCGTCCAAGGGCGAGGAGGCGGCGCGCGAGGCGTGGCAGGCGAGCGGCGAGGCGCTGCCCGCCTTCCTGCCCCAGGGCGACCGCGAGAGCGAGGAGGAGCGCTCCAAGCTGGTGGAGCAGTTTGGGCTGGCGGCCATCGTGGCGTGAGCTGCGCGCCGCGCCACGGCCGCATAGCTGGCAGACGCCCGCCGGGGCCCGTTCCACCCTGCCACCCTTGACTCGCTTGACCACAGCGGCGCCTGACGCAGGCCTGCCCTGATTCGACCGCCTACCTACTGCTACGTGTGTTGCCACAACTGCTGTGCAGCTTCCTGCTCACTGTCCCCTTGCTCTGCTCTGTGCTGCCCTCGCTCTCCTGCTTCAGCTCGTGCACGGCTGCTGTGCCGCGGCCTGTCCTGCACTGCCAGCTTTGTGTGTTGCATCTTTCTTTGTGTGCAGTTTGGACTCCTTTCGCCTGGGCTTGCCGCAGTTCAGGGGTGTGCTGTGCCCCACACCACAAACCGGAGGCGCATTGCCCCGGACGCGCAGAGCACCTGCAAAGTCCCGGCCCCAATGACTCAGTGACTGTAATACATTCAGTCGCCTTTGGAGCGATCATCAAGCGCAAGGAGAAAGCAGGCTGTGTCACCCGTACGTGGCTGCACAGTCGGCACCATTACACCAGCCCCACAATTAACTCACTTGATTGCGGATGATATGATTGCGGATGATATGATTGCGGCTGCAAGCCATGCGCAAATGGCATGGACAGGGGTGCGGTCGGCGACCTGCGGCGGTGTAAGGCGCTGGCCGCTGGGCTGGTGGCCTCACGTGCCGGCGCTGGCGCAGCCCAGCCCTGATCACACAGGCAGCCCTGACCACTCCGGCAGGCCAAAAAAGACTAGCAGGAGCGGACTGCCGGATGCGCCCCCATGCCCCTTGCTCGTAGACGGTCGCTTTGCTTCTCAGTTCTCCACGGAACAGCGAGTGACTCAGGAGACGCTGCCGCACGCTCCAAGAGGGCCTATGAGGGCCTTACTGCTCCTCTCCTTGCTGCTGGCGCCCCTGCTGGTCAGCGGGGCGATAGTCACACCCTACTGCGGGGTGAGTCTCTCTGCTTGTGCGGGAGAGGCAGGTGCCGCCGGGCCAGGGTGCGACCGCCGTGGGCTGGCAGCCTGGGCCACCGCTGGGTGCCCTGGGCAGCAGCACGTCAATGAGGTAGCGGGAAATTATATCTGCCGTGCGCCGGCGAGCCGCCCCCGCCGCCGCCGAGCCGCCGCACCACCACGGTGCACCGCCTCACCTTTCATTCATTACGCAGGCCTCCTTAACCAGCCCCAGGATAAACCGCTGCATCGAGTGCAATGGCAAAAAGTGCTTTTACTGCAACTACCTCAGCTCGCCTATCTGGACTGGCACGTCGACCGCTCCGGTTCTGAGCGAGGTGAGGCCCTCACGGCCTAGCAGCTGCCTGCGCAGCTGGCCAGGCAGCCGCGCCCGCCTGTGACCTTTCATGGTCTGCCCTTCACCAACCACTCTTTGTGCAACGTGTTCTGCAGTGCCGGCCGCTGTCAACCGGGACTGCATGCCAGGTCATTGACAAGCTATGCGTGGCATGCGAGCTCACACCTGCCTTCCCCGCGAGGCGCTGTGTTCGCTGCCAATCGAACTATGGGGTGGTGGGCGGCAAGGTGCGCATCGGTTGATGGTGGAGGTATAGCGCAAGGCGTTCAGGAGATGGCAGTGCATGGGGGCACGGTGGTTGCACTGCATAGCTGCGTAAGGCTGCGCCCTGCAGCCCTGCAAGCTCACAGCTGCCGCAATTCCGCCCAACCGCCCCACCCCACATCCCATTCATCCCCTCTTTATGCTGCAGTGTGCCCTGGTCGTTGGCACCACAAGCGCCATTATTGCCAATTGCCGCGCGGCGTCCATGAACGCTGCCTGCGTTGGTGAGCCAGGATGTGCTGGACACCTGCTTGGGCTGGCCTGGCTTGTGCACGCTACGGAATCAACCGGCGCAGGCTGCCTTGTGAAATGGGCTTTCTTCCTTTGTTCAAACCACAGAGTGCCACCTGGACGCCACCTGCAAGCGGTGCCACCCCACGATCAACACGTTCCTGTCCCCTACAAACACGGTCTGGTTGGATGCTGGCTACCCAGAGACTCAGGTGTGCTGGCTGGCTGGCCTTGCAGACACTAAACGGGCGCGCCGGCGTGGGTGCAAGCACAGCCAGTCTCTCACTGCTGACATTCTTGTCTTCAGCGGCATGCCTTTGTCCGTGTGTCTGTGTTCCTGCAGTGCACAACCAGGGACGCCATCGCAAAGCAAGCTAAAGCCATCGCTGGCGTGGACCTGCTGGCAGTAAACGCTATGTCGCCTTTCTGCCGCGAGCTCGACACAGGTGGGGTGGGGCCTTGCTGCGTTTAAGGTGTCTAAAGAACAGCCTGCGTGACGTACTGCATGTCTGAGCGCTGCTGTTTCAATCTTGGCTGTGTGCAAGATATGCTCGACTCAACAGCTGCACTCATCCTTGCAGACTTCCGCTGCGCTGCGTGTGCTTACTGGACTCCCAGTGAGGCTCGCGGCTACGGCCCTGTCCCTACGTCAGACCCAAATGTGAGGCAACAGGGGCGGTCGCTTGCGTGCAGGTGCCTGTGCAGCTCCTAGTGCTACGCCGTGGCCGTTTCAGTTGGGTATGGAGAGAATGTATGATGACCTGACTGTGTCGACTTGCTGGCCTGAGCGCCTGCAGAAAATCGACTGCCAGCCCAATGATGGCTTTGTGGTCAAGGACGCCAAAACCGGCGGCCGCGTAAACAGCAGTACAGCTCAGCCCGTTGGCCGCAATGGGTGCTACATGAAGCGGGCCTACATGCAATACTGCCTCAAGGTGCGGGCAAGCCAGTGGTCTGCCGGCTTGGCAGGCATCAAAGTGCAAGCTTCCGGCCCTGTTAAATGCAGCGCTGTCCCCCAGTGACCTGGCCGCGCCTCGCTGCCTGCGCAGTGCTCGGACGATGGGCTCAAGTGCTTGGCTACCAAGGATGGAAAAAAGTACGGGTGCACGGGCGGGCGCTCCATCGACATCTACGGCATGTGCTCCAACAACTGCAAGGGGTGAGCGTGTGGCACCTGGCTGCAACCTTCTGTTGTGAGGCTCTATGCCCAACACCTTCAAGCTACGGACTGCGCGGCACCAAATTGCAAGCACCACGTAATGACCAACCCCCTGCCCCACTCTTCGGCCTGCCCCTCCAGGATGTTTGGCATCGCCTGCAAGGCCTGCAACTCCCAGTCCTGCTTTGAGCTCGACACGGCGTACGCAAGCGGCCGCTGAGCACGTCAGCTCACTGCGACGCTTCACGTGGGCTTTGCAGTGCGCACACAAGTGCCAGCCTTGTTATTGCCCAGGGTGCTGCCACTGCGCCGCAGTTGATGCCGCACTGTTTGTGTTATGTAGCCTTTCACTTTTCATTGGCATTAATGGGCACGTGAGCCCTTTGACCTGCTTCACCTTTGCTGTGTGGGTACCCCTTTGCTGCCAGGCTCCCACAGTATTTACGCATGCAGCTTGCTCCAATCTTATATGGCTTGTCTTTGTGTGACGTTCCTCATGCATCACTTCATGATTTCGCAGCTTTTACAGCTACGCGCATAGTCGCTACATACAACACACGTTTAAAGAGCAGCATGTGGATCATACAACACACGTTTAAAGAGCAGCATGTGGATCGCAACACAGAGTCAGGTTGGCCACTCATGCAGTGACACACATGTGCAGCTGGGAATGAGCAGCACGGCAAATCAAATGGCAAGGGCGGGTGGGCAGGAAGACAGAGCTTTGGAGTCCAGCCTCCCTGCTCAGTTGCGCTTGCTGTTGATGACGGCAATCTCTTGCTCGTATGTAGTCATGAGTTGCTGCGAGCAGAGGGAGCATGCAGGCATGGAGGTGGGCAAGCATTTTGCTGGTAGACAGTGTAAGCAGGGGCAGTGCAAGTCGGATGTGGTGTGCTCACCTGCTTCAGCTGCTCAGGGGTGGCATCAGGGGTGGGGTTCACGCCATCCATGCCCACGCGGCTGCGGTCCGGCTGGCGTCCCTGCGGCAGGAGCGGCACCAGCGCAATTCAGTATGGAAGACGGTTACCCGCTTGGCCGGCAGCTGCAGCCTCAACAGCACGAGTTGACAAATACCGGCTAAGCTCCAGATATGGAGGTGATGGGCAGAGGCCACTGTGGGCGAGGTAAGATAAGCGCTTGCCTGCCCGGAGGGCTATTTGCACCCTAGCGCCCCCACCCTCACCTCGGCGCTGGTGGTGTGGAAGTCGCCGCCGCCCTGCTCCTGGGTGCTCAACAGCTGGTCCAGCAGCGGGTTGTCCTCCGGGTTGTCGCCAGAGGGAGCGCTGGGCACATTGCCGCCATCGCCGCCAGACTGGCCATCGCCGCTGCCGCTGCCGCTGTACTCGCCGGCGCCGGTGCTGTAGCTGGGGTTGGAGGAGGAGTCCTGCTGCTGCTCGTCCTGGTTGTCATTGGAGGCGACGGCCTGTGCGCCACGGGAGCCAAAGAAAAGACGTTGCAGCGAAGGGTGGACTTTCACAGAAAGTACCATGAGCAGGGGGGTTGGGGAAGCTCCGTTGGGTGAGACCAACCCTCCCAATTTGGAGTGCAGAGCCACTCCTTGCGAACCGCACCTCGCCGGTGACAAAGATGTCGCACAGCACCATGTCGCGAGGAGTGGCCAACGTCACATACTTGCCCTCCGCTTCGCACTTGACCTCCACAGCCTCCCCAGAGGGCAGGTCCACGTTCTGGGGCGGGACAGAGGAGGGGGGAGGCAGGGCACAGCATGTTATCGTTTTATTGTTTTAGGAAGTTGCGTTGGCAGCAGCACGTCTCGGGCATGTGCCCCTGGGCGTGTTCTTGGGCCCACGCTTGGCAGCCCCACTCACAATGGCGCACGCCTTGTTGTCCATGCCGTTGTTGCTGGATTTGTCTCCCACAAACAGGAAGGCGCCCTCAATCTTCACGCCCGCCCGCAGCTGCACCTTGGACACCTTGGTGGTGGACTGCGGGGCGGCGCAGAAGGGAAGGGAAGGCGGAGAGCCAATGGCAGGTCAGGCAAGAAGTGGGAGCTCCGAAGCGCTGTCAACTTCACTTGCGCCCTGCCTGCTGCTGGTTGGTCATCATGGCAGGGCCTCACCGGCAGCACAACTGTGAAGTAGTTGCCGTCGGGGTTGCGAGCGCTGGCGCACGTGTCGCACAGGCCGTCCACAGCCTGGAGTGCCTGCACAGGCATGAGACAGCGACCAGCAGCATGCTGGTGGGCAGGGCCGCCAGCCAGGGCGCAACGTATTCAGCAGCAGAGCAAGTGCCAAGGCTGTCCATCACCGGGATAGGATGGCCTGGTTCCGGCATGCTTACCTGGCTGTACAGCTGGGCATTGTCCTGGGTGCCGCTCATGCCCAGCCCCACAAAGTCCTGGAGGTCATGGCCTGCAGGCAAAGGGGCAGATACCAGTGTGCGAGGTGCGGCACGAGGTGGCAAGCGGCGGGAGGTCGCCGCGCAATGTGTCATGCCCGCGCATACAGCGTGCCACCAAACCTGCAGCATTGCACATGGCCCTGTCATGTGGCTGTGCAAGGCTACGCACCGCAGTTGGCGGTGGAGGGCTTGGCCTGCTCCTGCGCGTCCAGGGCCGCCTGCACCTGCTTCTGGTCACGCTTGGCATGGTCTGTGGGTTGCAACACGCAGAAGAGCGGGGGAGCGCAGCGTGAGAACGGCAGGCAGGCTTTGATGAGTGTGGAGGATGGACTGCATGCCACACTGCTGGCGGCGTCAGGAAAACCAGCCGTACGCACATGCACCATGTGCACTGCAGTCGCACGCCATGGCCGGCGTGGCCTCACCGGGGCAGGAGAAGGAGCGGTCGGCGTTGCTCCACACCTTGGGCACGGTGCAGGCCTTGGTGTCGGGGTCCAGGCAGAAGCCTGCAGGCAGTGGAGCAGAGGCAGGTGGCACCGCAGCCGTTGGCTCTCTTCTGACGCTGCAATGCCGCTGCAACTGCTGGAAACAGCGGCCCGCAGATTGCCGGGCCCTGTCCCTGTGCCAGCTGCATGCATCCAGCTGGTCTGCCCCGCTGCGCTCACCGGGCTGGTTGTCCAGGAACTCCGCCACGCAGGTGCAGGTGCACGCCACGTCAGACCAGTTGCCTGCGGAAGGCAGTGGCGCAGGGAAAAGCACAGTAGGCTTGCAGGCGCGTCCTCAACAACCATGCCACGAGCTCGCTGCCGCCAAGGGCAGTGTGTGACCCAGCCACTGGGATGGAGAACAGTAGCTGGACGTGCCACAGCCCCAGCACACATCCCCCGCCCTTGGCTCACCGTTGACACAGGAGACGGACTTGCAGAACTTGCCCGAGGGGAACCACATGTCGGTGGGCGGGCGGCAGCCCTTGGCCTTGCGCTGCTTCGCGTACTCCTTGGCACTGACGGGGTCCTTGATCCAGTCCAGCACCTGGCAAGATCGGGACGTGGCCAGAAAGCAGTCAGCCCAGGGTTGGCTTAGTGACCGGGCTGCAAGTCAGCAGCCTGTTGGGGCAATTCCGGTCGGTCCAAACTTGACTTGATCCCACGGTGGTACCACAAAACGCTGAGCGTCATCTATTCACAGTTGCAAAGTCCTATCCTGCCCAGCCGCTCCCCTGCCCACCTCGCTCATAGTGGCAAACCACACGTTGTCATGGCCCATGGCGTACTCAATGAAGCGGTTCATGCCATCTGCAGGGGCGTGACAAATAAGCAGTAGCCAGCTCAACGTGCAAGTTGCATGCCGGCCTGCAACAGCTTTGACCAGCAGGAGCGGGTGCACCTGCAGCACAGCAGGAGCACAACAAGCTTCCTTCCTCCCAACCATCCAGCTGCTACAAAACTCTTGCCCTGGCGGCAAGGGCAGGGCGGGCGTACCGGCGCGGGACGGGTCCATCAGCCACGCGGCATGGATGTAGACACCCACAGGGGCCTTGTTGCTGCGGCAGCGCGGTGGGTGGTGCGCTAGTCAGTGTTCCTCCCAAGATTGCACATCATGCTTGCCTGCCTTGGCACTGCCCAATTAGCCCTGGGGCTCACCCGTAGTAGCTGCGGTCGAACTCGCGCTTGTAGGCCTCGTAGATGTCGCCCTGCAGCGGTGCAAGGGATAAGAAGCTCAAGAAGCTCAATGTCAGGATCCAGGATGCAATTGGCATAAGGGCTAGATGCAGGGTTGATATGGGGCGCAATGGACCGCGGCAGTGCTGAGGTGCAGCAGCAGACAGCCATTCATGCAGCGACTTGTGCCGCCACCTGCGGGTCCATGTTGGTCAGCACCACGCCCTTGTCGTCCTGGATGTCCCACATGGGGAACTCCCACAGGCCGGGGTGGCTCTCGTTCACGGAGCAGGGGCCTGCAGTGGAAAGCCAGGTGGGACAGCACACACGTGCTTTGAAGCGCAGCTGCCGTGGAAACCCGGGCAGCTGTCTCTGTGCGTGTGCTCCACTGCCGGTGGGGACCACGTCTGCAAGACAAGCCCCTTGACAACTAGCGTGGGCATGCCGGCAGGCTGCGCAGGCCAGGCAGCTGCGCCTCACCGGTGCCCAGGTCGCAGCGCTGCGGCAGGCCGTGGTCCATGGTGTAGGGCCACAGCCGGGTGTTGCCGTCGGGGGAGGTGGCAGTGGGGAAGGGCTCGGGGATGGAGGAGTCGTACATGAAGCCTGCATATGTGGCACACAGGTGAGACAGCAAGCACCACGTGAGCGGAGCAGCTGGGACCGTAGTGCAGCGATTGAGTAGCCAAGCAGCAGGAGCCAGGCGGGGGCGCACCATTCTGCTGCAGGATGTCGCGCTGCTCCTTGGTGTGAATCAGGAAGGGTGCGCGGAAGCCCTGCGCAGGGCGGAGCGATTTATACGGATGAGCGGCTGTTGAAATGGGCGCCCACTGCATGGCTGCGCCTGGGGCAACCGGTTATAAGGGCAAGCTAGCCAGCTAAAACCACCCAGCAGCCACCCACCCGAATCTTCTCCAGAGGCACGTGGGCCGTCTGGTTCAGCCACAGCTTCATGCCCACGATTTGGAACAGGTCTGCGGGCATGTGATCGGGCCGCCGCTGTTCAGCAGCTGTCTGGCGCGTTCACGCTGTTCAAATGCAACCCACAGGCCAGTTGCTTCGCTGCTGCTGGGCTGAGGTGCCTGCTGCACGCACCGGGGTCTGCCACGTGGTGCAGCGTGTGGGTCGCAATCTCGTGGTTCTTCATGTACACCTCCTGCAGCCGGCCAATGCAGAGCAAGCTAACACATGGGCAGGCAGGGTAGTACAGAGTGCAAAACGACCAGTAGGGAGCAGCCCCACGGTGGGGGCATTGCAGCATTCTACATGCATCCACAGCTTCGTCCGCCGACCCCTCCCCAAGGGCCCCCCACCTGCACCAGGTGGTAGTCCGTATAGTTCATGGACACAAACCAGCTGCAGGTGGAAAGGCAGCACGGGAAGGAGGGGTTCTAGCTGATGGTGAGGGAGCGAGCTGACAAGAGGTACTAGATGTGCTGCCCTGTTTGGCACACTTGGCCAGCCCCCCTGTCCCCTGCGGCCCGCCACACCCGCACATCCATGTCCCATCCGCTCACGTGGCGGGGATCTCGCAGTTGTTGGGGTTCTTGTGCTTCGACGTGATGTCCAGGATGACGGGCATGGTGGTCACTGTGATGGCATCATCGTTGGTCTGCAAGTCAAAAATCATGCAGCAAGGCGCTCGGCGCCAAATGAGCAGGCATGCGCATCCGCTGGTGCCACAGCTGTAGGCAGCTGCCGCTGTGCCAAGTCTGCTGGACCGCAATGCTGCCCGGCGCACCAGGACCACAAACTGCGGCGTGTCCCTCGTCTTCAGCCCGCCCGGGACCTCGTGGGAAGCGCAGTAGCAGTTGGGCGTCTTGCAAGAGCGCGGGCAGTTGTAGCCGGGTGCCTGCACATGTACAGGAGGCGCACCGCGGAAACAAAGGATATGCATTCAAGCTACAGTGCTGTGTTGGCCACCGCCCCTGCTTGCGAAAAAGCAGGATAATGCAGCCTAACTCTGCATGGCAACTGGCTGCCTCCAGCACGCGAGCGAAACTGCTATGCCTCCTCGTACCTGCACCGGCTCCTGAGCGGCAGCCAGGCAGCTGCCGGCGAGGAGCAAAAGGGCCACCCAAGCGGCGGCTCGCTGCGCGCGCTGCATTGCTGCAGTTTCCGCAGTCCTGCGAGAAGGCTCGGGGGCGGGCAGGGCGTCAAACGCTTGCTCAGCCGCGCCACCCAACCATCAGCGGCGCAACGTCCTGGCGCCAGACACATGCGGGGGTCCTGTCAGCCCGCTTAGGCGATGCAGAGTTCTGCTGAAGCCGGAAAGGCGTGCTGCAGGTGCCGCCCGGCGCGCGAGCACACCGACCCACCTCCAAAAGCAGCCCCTGCGCTGTCCAAGGCCCCCAGACGCCTGCGCAGACTCCGTTGCAAAGTGATCAGGCTGTCTGCACGGCGTTTGGCAGCCGCATGCCGCACCTGCCGCGGGTGGAAAACCTGCTGCGGTTGGTTGCGCGCCAGCAGCTGGCCCATGGTCCTGGCGCCGCTGCCACTGCTGTCGGCGGTCGTTACAACGCGAGTAAATTCGTTCAACGCAGCGGGGAACTGTCACGGCTGCCTGGCGCAGCCAACCCACCAACTCGTGCTCCGAGCGAGCGCGCGACTCTTGCTGCTCGCTGCAAAGCGCTAGGTGAGATGCTGTTCGCCTTCACGGCACTCCCGTCGCTTGCTGGGCTGCCAACCACTCCGCCATGGGCATGGTGAGCAGCCTGCAAGCAAGCAGCAGACCTTCCCGCGACTCCAGCTCAACCCAGCAGTGCCCGAAAGGCCGGTATAAGTGGTCCGATGCACGGCCGCCTGCAGCAGGGCGGTGTGGCGTCGCTCGCCTTTGCCAACCACCCGCCGGCTCCGGGACGTTGCCGGCCGGCACATGTCAGGGCCACTCAATACCTGCTTATGCGGCTTGCCACCCCTATTCTGCAGACATGCGGTGCTCCAAGCTGGCGGCACTCGCCGCTGCAACGCTGCTTCTGGGCTGCGCTGCTGCGGCCGTTGACAGCGAGTACAGTGAGTCCAGCCAAATGAGTGGTGCTGGACACCCTTGTGTTTGGGTGGCCACGTATGCAAGTGTTGCAAGTCACCCTGCTGCCACTTCGGGTCCCAAAGTGTTGGTAACACCCGTGGCTGCGGCTTTGCGCGCATCATTAGCGCCATGCAAGTCCAAGCTGCCTGCTGGGTGCCGCTCATCTCCTGGCCCGCCCACCTCCCCGCCCGCCTCTGCTGCTGTACCTGCACCTGCAGGCTGCCCCTCCTCTTGCGACCCCAAGCTGGGCTGCATGTGTGCCTCCTCCAAGGCCCCTGGTGGTTACAGCAACGGCGACACGCCGCAGGTGTGCAGAGGCTGCGATGCTTCATGCACGTCCCGGAATGTACTCTGCCCACCTCTCACTGGATCGCCTGTGGACCCTTGCTCCATTTAGCCTGCCTCACCACCCACGAATCCCCGCCTCCCTCCCGTATTCCCGCAGTTCATCGTGCTGACCAACGACGACGCCATCACCGTCATCTCCCAGCCCATCATCCTCAACATCACCGAGCGCCACAAGAACAAGAACGGCTGCAAGATGCCCGCCACGTGAGCACCTACATTAATGGAAGCTGCGGCTCAGTGATGGAAGATGCTTGTCACCAGCAGGCAGTGGTGCTGTGGCACAGCCAGGCTCCACTGTCATGCTGGTCGAGATGTGCAGCTGCAGCGTGCTGCTGTGATGGTGCAGCTTACCTGTGCTTTGGCCGCCTGCCCCGCCTGCTGCCGCAGCTGGTTTGTGTCTGTGGACTACACGGACCCCAACCTGGTGAAGCAGGTGTTTGCACGAGGCCACGGTGAGTTGATAAAGTAGGGTAGCAGAGTGGATGGTCCAGCTGGCTGGCTGAGGTCCCGGCAATGGGGGAATGCATAGGCAGGCCTGCCGGCCTCGGCAGTGTAGGTGCAGCATTCAGTCCATCCGAGCACAATGCCGCCTATCCTGCCCTCACATCCGCGTGTTGTCATGCCTGGTGCCTCTGCAGAGATCGCCACGCACACCATCAGCCATGTGGCCTCCCCAAACGCCACTCAGATCGTGGGCGCGCGCGACTGGCTGGTCAACGTGCGTGGTGGGGCCTGCTGCATGGCTCATGCTCGGTCCCAAGCCATTGGACGTTGCCATGCTAGCGCTGCTGCCGCTGCAAACCTTCCGGCCAACCAAGCCACTCCACCTGCCTTCTGTCACCGCAGACCGCGGGCATCCCCAAGGACAAGATTGGCGGCTTCCGCGCCCCCTTCCTCATCTTCGACTCCCAGCAGCGCGAGGTCCTGCAGAAGAACGGTGCGCGTCTGGGCAACTCCAGAGTCGAAGGATGCTGATGAGTTGACGCCCTGCCTCTCAGCATGCCCCTGGCTTGCTCGACGCACGCTACACGGGCTGGCGCATCACCCGAGCAGTTGCTTACCTCCCAGCCAACCCCCCGTCCTTCCCCTCCCCTCCCTGCCCCAGGCTTCTGGTTCGACTCGTCCATCTCTGAACAGTACCCCTCCAAGACCTCGCCCTCCGCCGGCGAGCGCCTGTGGCCCTATACCATGGATTATGGAGTGCCCCAGGACTGCGCCATCAGGTGCGCTACTACGCTCAGCTGGGCAGGGCAGCGGGGTGCACTGTTGGGCCTTGGCGCGCCCGCTGCGAAGGAGATGTCCACTTGGCACGCCCTCTGAGAGTACAAGAGGGCTGCCATTGTGGCAAATCGTCGAATCATGGAGAGCCAGCTGCCCTGTGAGCCACCACAAGCCAGCAGTGTTGCCCTGCTCATCCTTCATACTACATCACCGTGCCTTGCTGCCCGGCTGCAGCACCGGCCAGTGCGACGAGAGCGAGCGGCACCCGGGCCTGTGGGAGTTCCCCATGTGGAATGTGCAGGACAAGACCGGCATGACCGTGGCATCTATGGACCCAATGGTGCGCTTGGGCAAGGAGAAGGCGCCATGGCGGCGTGTTGCAAGACAGTGCTCCGGTGCACTGCCACAAAATCTCGCATGCTACCTGGCCGTTTCGTCTCCCAGCGCACCTGCCTCGGTATTACACCCTGCTTGCTGCTTTCAATGTGAAAACAGGGTGATCCCTACGAGCTGTACAAGCAGCAGTTTGACGAGCGCTACGACGGCAACCGCGCGCCGCTGGGCATCTTCATCCACGCCGCCTGGCTGATCGCCGACCCCACGTGAGATAGATCGGGGCCACCTGCTTGGTGTCTCATTGGAGCTGCTTGAATCTGTGGAGCAAGGTTGCTGAGGACTGCGTGTCAATGGTCCTGCCCTATGCCTGCACAGTCCACTGCTGCTGACTGACAACCTCCAGCCGGCAACCCACCCATGCTTCTTGTCTCTGGACCCACCTTTGCTCTGCGCAGGCGTGCCGACGGCCTGAACAAGTTCCTGGAATATTCCATCTCAAAGGACAACGTCTTCCTGGTCACCGTGTCCCAGGTGCTGGACTGGATGAAGAACCCGGGTAAGGGGACAGCACGGGGAGCCGAAGGGTGGGAGGTAAAGGGAGCAAAGTGAT
>VFQQ010000599.1_pt1 | contig 67067 bp, 62 predicted proteins | sample 3512341 | NCBI WGS metagenome assembly VFQQ01 (sample SAMN10412373, study PRJNA504923) | tailings metagenome | isolation source: Relicate 2 Philex TSF1 revegetated site | place: Philippines: Tuba, Benguet | collected 2017-08-29
GTGCTGAGCCATCTCGCCGCCGAGGATATCGTCGAGATCAACAACATCATCGTCGCCAGGATGCAGAGCCCGGTGGCGGTGATCCCGGCCCTGGCCGATCACCTGATCAACGCCGGCGGCAAGCGTCTGCGGCCGCTGCTGACGGTGGCCAGCGCCCGCCTGGCGGGGGCTCGCGACGACGCCTGCCTGAAGCTGGCCGCGGCGGTGGAGTTCATCCACACCGCCACCCTGCTGCACGACGACGTGGTCGACTCTTCCGAGCTGCGCCGGGGCAAGGTCGCCGCCCACCTGATCTGGGGCGCGCCCTCGAGCGTCCTGGTGGGGGACTTCCTGTTCGCCAAGGCTTTCGAGCTGATGGTCGAGGCCGGTTCGCTGCGCGCGCTGGACATCCTGGCCCGCGCCTCCGGCGTGATCTCCGAGGGCGAGGTCCTGCAGCTGACCCGGGCTCACGACCTGAACCTGTCCCAGGACATCTATCTGCAGATCATCAGCGCCAAGACGGCCGAGCTGTTCGCCGCCGCCGCCGAGGCGGGCGCGGTCAGCGCCGGCGCGCCGGACGAGCAGATCCAGGCGATGCGCGACTACGCCCTGAACCTGGGCCTGGCCTTCCAGCTGGCCGACGACGCGCTGGACTACGGCGGCGCCACGGCGGACCTGGGCAAGAACGCCGGCGACGACTTCCGGGAGGGCAAGGCGACCCTGCCGCTGCTGTTGGCCATCGAGCGCACCGGCGCGGCCGAGCAGGCCTTCTGGGAGCGCACCATCGGTCGGCGCGAGCAGACCGACGCCGACTTCACCCGCGCCTCTGAGCTGATCCGCAAGAGCGGGGCGCTGGAGTCCACGCTCGATCTCGCCGCCGACTTCGCCGACAAGGCCAAGACGGCGCTCTCGCCGATGACCTCCAACAGCTGGCGCACCGCGCTGGAGGACCTAGCCGACTTCGCCGTCAGCCGGCGCGCGTGACGCGGCCCGCCGTGGGCGAGCGCATCCTGGTCATCAAGCTGTCGGCCCTGGGCGACTTCGTCCAGGCGACCGGGCCGATGAAGGCGATCCGCGCGGCCCATCCCGGCGCCCATATCGTCCTGCTGACCACCAAGCCCTATGTCGGCATGGGGCAGGCGACCGGCTGGTTCGACGAGGTCTGGAGCGACGGCCGCCCCGGCTGGTCGGATCTGCCGGCCGTCTGGCGGCTGCTGCGCCGGCTGCGCGCCGCCCGGTTCGACCGGGTCTACGACCTGCAGACCCAGAGCCGGACGATCCGCTATTTCCAGCTGCTCTGGCCGAACCGGCCGGCCTGGTCGGGCAACGCGCCAGGAGCGGCCTTCCACTACGGCGGAGCGGAGCGGGACCGGCTCCATATCCAGGATTCGCAGCGCAACCAGCTGAACATCGCCGGGATCGCCGAGGTCGGCCCCCCCGACATCGGCTGGCTGAAGGGGGAGGACGGCAAGTTCGACCTCCCTGCGCCCTATGCCTTGCTCGCGCCGGGCGGCGCGCCGCACCGGCCGGCCAAGCGTTGGCCGGCGGACCGTTTCGGGGGGCTGGCGGCGCGGCTGCTGGGGCAGGGGATCACGCCGGCCGTGCTCGGCCATGGCGCTGAAGAGCAGGCGCTGGCCGATGTGATCCTGGCCGCCGCGCCGGGGGCCGTAAGCCTGGTCGGCCAGACGTCGCTCGGCGACATCGCCAGTCTGGCGCGCGGGGCGACGCTGGCGGTCGGCAACGATACGGGTCCGATGCATGTGGTGATCGCCGCCGGCTGTCCGGGCGTGGTGCTGTTCTCGCGTGACAGCAACCCGGCGCTCAGCGCCCCGCGGCCGATCCGGGCGGACCAGCCGGTCGAGATTCTGCGCGAACCGAACCTGAACGACCTGGCCGTCGATCCCGTCTGGGCGGCGGCGGAGGCGATCAGAAGCCGATGAACAGCCGGTCCAGCGCCCGGCGGATGTCGTCTTCTTGGCGGGAAAGACTGTCGATGGATCGGCCCAGCATGCGTGAAGGCAGGTGAGCGAGTTCGGCGACCATCACCGCGCAGTCTTCATCCCCTACGCTGATCGGCGCTTCGATCTCGGCATGGCCCTCTGCGTAGTCTTTCCGGCGGATCGGCGCGACGATCGTGGTCGCCATGAGTGCATAGTGCGATTGTAGAATGAGAATGTAGGGGACGATCGCCCGCCCGGCTCTGTCAGGGGTTTGGATGATATCGAACTGGCGCGTCACCAGCGTCGCCATTCCTCGCCGAAGCAGCCTTCCCGTTCGATCCGCTCGCCGTGCCGTCGGATAGCCTCGGCGTTCTCCTCCGCCCAGCGCCTCGCCCGAGCCTCGCCGCCTGCCGGATCGAGCTTCTGCAGGTGAAGCCGCAGATCGTGCTCTGTCCAGTTGGTCGTGTCGAGACCCAGCCGGGCCGCCTGTTCCAGCAGCTCGGGATCGATCGACGGGGCGGGGGCCTCGGGCCTGTCCATCGCGAGAGCTTACGCTCGGCGTGAACAAACCGGCAGCTGCAATCTCGCGATGTGGGTGGCGCCCGCTTGGTCCGACGGCTCGAAGCCCATCGCCGTCCAGAACGGTCCCGCCGCCGCCGAGGCCGCCGCGTTGACGGTCAGCAGCGGTGCGGCCTGGAAGCCCTGCTGCATCATCGCCCCGGCCAGCGCCCGGGCGACGCCCATCCGACGGAAGCCTGGTCGGACGTAGAGTCTGCGCATGCGCATGGCCGGTTCGCCCGGGCCGGTCTCCGGCGAGACGCCGCCGACGCCGGCCAGGGTCCCGCCCACCCGCGCCGCAAACAGCGCCCCCGGCTCCTCGAAACATTGTTCGCCGCCGGCCCATTGCTGCGCCAGCAGGGCCATGTTGCGCACGCCCTCGGCGGCGGCCTCCGCCAGGATGACCTCGAATTCATCCGGCAGAGTCTCGACAACCCGCGCGATGTTCACCACGTCTTGCATGACGAGACCTTAGCCTGGGGGCGATCCTTTGAGACTGCTGCTCAACATCCTGTGGTTCATTTTCGGCGGCTGGCTGTCGGGCCTGCTGTGGCTGCTCGGCGGCGCGCTGCTGGCGATCACCGTCGTCGGGCTGCCCTACGCCGGCGCGGCCTGGCGGATCGCGGGCTTCGCCTTCTGGCCGTACGGCAAGGAGATCGTCTCGCGCGACGTGCTGAACGGGCAGGGCGACCTGGGCACCGGGCCGGTCGGCTGCGTCCTGAACGTGATCTGGTTCGTGCTCGGCGGCTGGTACATCGCCCTGTCGCACCTGCTGATCGCCCTGGCCGAAGCCATCAGCATCATCGGCATCCCCTTCGCCATCAAGGACCTGCAGCTGGCCGCCGTCGCCGTGGCGCCGATCGGCAAGGTCGTGGTCAAGAAGCCCTAGGTCCAGCGGAGCGTGTCCCCGGCTCAGCGCGGCTTCGGCGCGTCGGGGTCGGGCTCCATCAGGATGTCGAGATAGGTCTGCCGCCGGTTCAGGAAGCCGCGGGTGATCTGGTAGTGCTCGGTGTCCTCGTACTCGACCCGCTCCAGCCCGTGCTCGGAGGCCTGGTAGATCCAGGCGTCCGGATAGCCGAGGATGATCGGCGAGTGGGTGGCGATGATCAGCTGCGACCGCGCCAGCACCAGTTCGTGCAGCTTGGCCAGGAAGGACAGCTGGCGGCTGGGCGAGAGCGCCGCCTCGGGTTCGTCCATGATGTAGAGGCCGTCGCCCGCCAGCCGGTTCTCGAACAACGAGAAGAAGGCCTCGCCGTGCGACTGCTCGTGCAGCCCGGCCTGGCCCTGCCGGGACGTGCCGGACTGTTCCAGATAGGTCGCCACGTTGAAGAAGCTCTCGGCGCGCAGGAAGTAGCCGTCGTGTGGTTTGGGCTGGGTGGCGTCGCGGATCGGACGGATGTGGCGATGAAGCGCCGAGTGGCTTTCGTGCGTCGCGAACCGGTGGTCCCGTGAACCGCCTTCGGCGTTGAAGCCCCAGGCTACGGCCAGCGCCTCGATCCGCGTCGACTTCCCCGAGCCGTTCTCGCCGACCAGGAAGGTCACGCGCGGGTGGAAGGCGAGGCTGTCCGTCCTTCGCACGACCGGCAGGTTGAACGGATAGGCGCCGTCGTCCCAGCCCTCGCCGCGGACGAAATCGGCGGCGATCCAGTAGGGGCGGACGAGGCCGGTCATGCCGCGACCCTCGCCGATGCGCCCGCGGCGCACAATCGGCCGCTCGAAACGGAAACGGCGCGGCTCCAAGGGGCCGCGCCGTCCACTGCTCAGTCTATGGCGATCGCGGCGCTCACCCCGGTGAGATCATCTTCTCCGGACGCACCCACTCGTCGAACTCTTCGTTGGTCAGGTAGCCGCCGCCGACGGCTTCCTCGCGCAGGGTGGTGCCGTTCTTGTGCGCGGTCTTGGCGATCTTGGCGCAGAGGTCGTAGCCGAGCTTGCCGTTCAGGGCGGTGACCAGCATCAGGCTGTTCTCGAGGCCGTGCCTGATGTTGTCCTCGCGCGGCTCGATGCCGACGACGCAGTTGTCGGTGAAGCTGATCGCCGCGTCGGCCATCAGCCGGACCGACTGCAGGAAGTTGTAGGCCATCACCGGGTTGAAGACGTTCAGCTCGAAATGGCCGCTGGCGCCGGCGAACGTGATGGTCGCCTGATTGCCGAAGATCTGGGCGCAGACCTGGGTCAGGGCTTCGCACTGGGTCGGGTTGACCTTGCCCGGCATGATCGAGCTGCCCGGCTCGTTCTCCGGCAGGTTCAGTTCGCCGAGGCCCGCGCGCGGGCCCGAGCCCAGGAAGCGGATGTCGTTGGCGATCTTGAACAGGCTGGCGGCGACGGTGTTGATCGCGCCGTGGCTGAAGACCATGGCGTCGTGCGCCGCCAGGGCCTCGAACTTGTTCGGGGCGGTGGTGAAGGGCAGGCCGGTGATGCCGGCGATCTTCCCGGCCACCGTCTCGGCGAAGCCGACCGGGGCGTTCAGGCCGGTGCCGACCGCGGTGCCGCCCTGGGCCAGCTGCATCAGCTTGGGCAGGGTCTGTTCGATGCGCTCGACGCCGTTCTCGACCTGCTGCGCGTAGCCGCCGAACTCCTGGCCCAGCGTCAGCGGCGTGGCGTCCTGGGTGTGGGTGCGGCCGATCTTGATGATGTGGGCCCAGGCCTCGCTCTTGGCCTTCAGGGCCGCATGCAGGTGCTTCAGGGCGGGCAGCAGGTCGGACACCACCTGTTCGGCGCAGGCCACGTGCATGGCCGTCGGATAGGTGTCGTTCGACGACTGGCTCATGTTGACGTGGTCGTTCGGATGGACGGGCTTCTTGCTGCCCATCTCGCCGCCCAGGATCTCGATGGCGCGGTTCGAGATCACCTCGTTGGCGTTCATGTTCGACTGGGTGCCCGAGCCGGTCTGCCAGACGACCAGCGGGAAGTGGTCGTTCAGCTTGCCCTCGATGACCTCGTCGGCGGCCTGAATGATGGCGTCGGCCAGTTTCGGGTCCAGCTTGCCCAGGTCGCGGTTGGTCTCAGCGGCGGCGCGCTTGACGACGCCCAGGGCCCGGACGACGGGCAGGGGCTGCTTCTCCCAGCCGATCTTGAAGTTGCCCAGCGAACGCTGCGCCTGGGCGCCCCAGTAGCGGTCGGCGGCGACCTCGATCGGGCCGAAGGTGTCGGTTTCAATGCGCGTCTTGGTCATGGTCTTTCCCGGGGCGTCAACTTGCCGGGCTGGTTTAGCCCCCGGAGCCGGGACCGCAAGGGTTTGGGCGCAATTTCCTGGTCTGTCGGCCTGTGCGACAATGCCGAGGTGACCGAGAACACCTCCCTCAGCTTCCGCAGCTACGGCGTCGGCGGCGTCATGCATCGGCATGCGCACGTCCAGTTCGTGCTGCCCGTGCTGGGCGAGCTGGAGATCGAGGTCGGCGGCCGGGGCGGCCGGCTGGACCTGGCCCGAGCCGCCTTCGTGCCGGAGGGAACGGACCACGATCAGCTCGGGCGGGGCGAGAACCGCTTCCTGGTCATCGACTGCGCGACCTCCGACCTCGACGAGGCGGCGGTGGAGCGGCTGTCCCGCGATCCCTTCCTGACGATCCCGGCGGCGGCGCGGCGGCTGATCGAGTTCATCGACCTGAGCCGGGGCGGCGACTTCGTGCCGGAGACCGTGACGCGTCATGGCCTGCCCCTGCTGCTGGGCGCGCTGCTGGCCGAACCGGAGCGCGCCTCGCGCCTGGGTCCGCTTCTACGCCGGATCGAGGCGGCGCCCGGACGGGCCTGGACGGTCGAGCGGATGGCCGCCGAGACCGGGATGAGCGTCAGCCGCCTGCATGCCCGCTTCCGACGGGAGCTGGATACGACGCCGCAGCGGTGGCTCACCGACCTGCGTCTCAAGGCGGTGCAGGAGAGGCTGGCCGGCAGCGACGTCTCGATCGCCGAGCTGGCCTTCCAGGCCGGCTACTCCGACCAGAGCGCCCTGACCCGCGCCTTGCGGCGGGCCACGGGCCTGACCCCGGCGGCCTATCGAAAGGCGCATCGGCGCTAGCCTGGGTCCAGGATCGGCGAGGCTCGGTCAAGACGGCGGGCTGCGGAACCGCTATCCGATCGTCATGAGCGCGACGAACTCCATCGACCGGAACCGGCAGATCCCATTGGGCGTCGCGAACGGGGTCGCCGCCGGCGCCGTCTGGGGGCTGGTGTTCCTGGCTCCGCAGCTGCTCAAGGACTTCTCGGCGGCGCAGGTGTCGGCGGGACGCTACCTGGCCTACGGCTTGATCGCGGCCCTGCTGCTGGCGCCCCGCTGGAAGACCGTGGCGGCGATGATCGGGGGGGCGGAGTGGCGCGCTCTGGCGGGCCTCAGCCTGCTGGGCAACATCCTCTACTACCTGTTCCTGGCCAACGCCGTCTGGTGGGCGGGCGGCGCGGCCGCGGCCCTGATCGTTGGCCTAGTGCCGGTGGTGGTCAGCGTGGCCGGGACGCGGTTCGCCGGCGCGATACGGTTCCGGCGTCTGGCCGGGCCGCTGGCGCTCTGCCTGCTCGGCGTGGTGCTGGTCGGCTGGGAGGCCCTGGCCAACGACAAGACCGCCCATGACCCGCTGACCCGCGCCGCGGGTCTGGCCTGCGCCTTCGGGGCGCTGCTGTCCTGGACGGTCTATTCGGTGTGGAATACGCGCTGGCTGGAGCGGCGGCCCGACATCTCCGGCCACGACTGGAGCCTGTTGACCGGCGTGACCACCGGCGCCCTGGCCCTCGTCCTGGCGGTCCCGGCCTTCCTGGCGCCGGGGCAGGGCGGACATGACACGGCCGACTGGGGGCTGTTCCTGAGCGTCAGCGCCGGCGTCGCCGTGCTGGCCTCGATCCTGGGCAACGGCTTCTGGAACCGCGCCAGCCGCCTGCTGCCGCTGACCCTGGCGGGGCAGATGATCGTGTTCGAGACCCTGTTCGCGCTGCTCTACGGCTTCGTCTGGGAGCAGCGCCTGCCGACCGGTCTGGAATGGATCGCCATCGCCAGCCTGATCGCCGGCGTCGTCTGGTGCGCCCGCGTGCATCGCGCCAAGGGTCACTGACGCGGCGCGCGCGCGTCTGCTACAGGGCGGTGATGGACGAGGACTGGACAGGCCGGGGCAAGGTGCGCGCGCGCGAGGCGGACGGCGTGTTCGAGATCGTCGTCGACGGCCTCACCACCCAGGCCAAGTACTACAAGCCGCTGATCTACGAGTTCTTCCGCAAGGAATGGCGCGGGGCGCGGCCGTCCTGGGGCGACTTCGCGGTCGAGATCCTTATGGACTACGAGGGCGACCCGCCGTGGCTGGATCTGGACAACCTGGCCAAGGCGATCCTCGACGCCATCAAGGGCTACACCTTCCACGACGACTCTCAGGTCGCCCGGCTGCTGGTCGAGCGGCGGCCCGGCGGGCGGGAGCGGATCACCGTGCGGGTGACGCGGCTGGCTTGAACCAGGGCTCGAAGGCGGCGTAGGCGACCATGGCGTAGCCGACGAACAGGAAGGCTCCGTAGCGCCCCACGCTGACCGGCTGCAGGTGCGGAAACAGATCGGTCAGGAAGACCAGGGTCAGCGTCCCTCCGATCAGCCCCGGGGCCGCGAACGCCGCCGCATGGCGGGGCCGTCGCCGGGGGCTGGTGCGGGCGACCCGGATCGCGGCGCGGAACAGGAACAGCACGCCGCCGCCGACCAGGAAAGCGTTGGCCGCGTAGAACCAGAAGGCCCGCTCCAGCAGCGCTCCGCCGAAGGCCGCGTAGTAGGCCGTGGCCATGATCCAGGCGAGCAGTCCCGCCACGGCGTGGATGGTGATGTCCTGTTTTGACACGATGCGCCCCCGCACAGTCCCTGATGAGGTTGACCGTGCGAAGGGCGTGCCGTCAGTAAGACCGATTGACGCGGATGATCCTCAGGTCGCCGGAGGTCAGCCGGCCCACGGGAAGATCCCGCCCCAGATCGTCAGCAGGGCCGAATAGGCGAGGTAGATCAGCACCGTCGCGGAGAAGGCCAGCTTGCGCCCGACCGTCCAGCTTTCGACCCGACGACCGCCGCGCCAGACGAAGGGCGTCAGGCCCAGCGCGATGACCGAAAGCACCGCCGCGACCAGGGCGCAGGACGAGGCGATCAACAGCCAGGCTCCCGGCCAGTCAAAGAAGATCGCCGCCACGTCGCCCGTCTTGGAGAGCCAGACCAGGGTCGCGCCGATCGCCGCCAGCCAGAGCACGGCCTGCAGCGACTGGATCAGGCTGGCGCGGCGCTGCATCGGCGTTTCGCGGCTGTCGCGTCGGCCCCGCATCGGGATGCCGGCCAGGGTCGCGACGGCGGCGATGGCCGTCAGCGCCGTAAGCCAGCCGAGCCAGCCCTGGCCGCCCAGCAGGCCGACCTTGGCGTACTTGGCCACGCCGCTGCTGTTGTAGTAGCCGGTCGCGCGGCCGTCCTGCATGGCGAACACGATCGTCCGCCAGCCGCCGACCTCGCGGAAGACGCCGTCCGTCCCCTGCGGAACCCAGGCGCTGGCGGAATCGAAGCCGTGGATCAGCAGCCGGCCGTCGGGGCTGACGGTGACCGTCACCCGCGCGTTCAGCAGGCCGACGAACTTCTCCAGGCCGTGGAAGGCGCGGCGGCTGCCGACGTACTGGCCTTCGAACGCCGAGGCGTTGCTCTTGAGCCAGGCGGAACCGGCGTCGGGCAGGGCGGCGGGCGGGCCGTAGAAGCGTTGCACGATGCGGCCGGCGGTCTGGGAGGTCAGGCGTTCGCCGCTTTCGGCGTTGGCGGCGATGAAGACGCCGAGGCCCAGTTCCGGAACGGTGACCATCGAGGAACGGAACGACAGCAGCGCCCCGTCGTGGCCCCAGCCGGTGCGGCCGCCGGGCAGACGGTACTGCAGGAAGCCGTGGGCCGGACCCGGCACGCCGGGCGCAGGCTGCGACTGGGCCGTACGGAAGCCCTGGGCGGTCTGGGCGTTGTAGATGGTCGTCCCGTCCAGCGTCCCGCCGTTCAGGATCATCATCATGTATCGCGCCATGTCGGCCGCGGTGGTCGAGACGCCGCCGGCCGGGGCGACCTGCGAGGTGTACTCGTACGGCCGCTTGCGCCAGCTGTCGCCCGTCCAGAAGAAGCCGTCGGCGAGGTCGCGGGCCAGGGCCGGCGACATCGGCGCCGGCAGGTCCGGCCGGGCGGGGTAGGGATCGCGGAAGGTCGTTCGGGTCATGCCCAGCGGACCGGTGATCCTGCTCTCGACGATGGTCTCGAACGGCTTCTGGCCGATGTAGACGACCGCCGCGCCGGCCAGGCCGACGCCGTAGTTGGAATAGGCGGGCACGGAGCCCGGTTCGAACTCGCGACGCGGGCGCTCCTGGCGCAGATAGGTGAGCTGCGGCCGGACGCGGTCGGCGTCACGCTCGAACAGCTGGCCCAGGGCGCGGTCCTCGAAGCCCGGCGTGTGGCTCATCAGGTCGAGCATGGTCACCGGCTTGGTGAAGCCCTGGTCGCGCACCTGGATCTTCTCGGGCAGATAGCGGTTGATCGGCGCGTCCAGCCGCAGGTTGCCGGCCTCGACCTCCTTCATCACCGCGATCCAGGTGAAGGTCTTCGAGATCGAGGCGATGCGGAACAGGGTGCGGTCCGGGTCGACGGCCCGGGCGGCCGGCTCGAGGTTCGAGAAACCGTAGCCTTTCTTCAGGATCACCTGACCGTTCTGGACTACCGACACGGTGACGCCGGGAATGTGGTCGGCCGACATGGCGTCGCGGACCATGCCGTCGACGAAGGCTTCCAGCTCGGCCGGCGGCAGCGGGACGACGCCCGGCGCGAGGACCGGCGTGGCGGCTGGCTGGGGGACGGGGGAGACCGCAGGGCGGACGGCAGGGCGAGGCGCCAGCCGCGGCGCCGTTGCAGCCGGCGGGGTCGCGGCTGGCGGGGTCGCAACGGGCGGGGTCGCTGACGGCGGAGGCGTCTGCTGGGCGGAACTGGTGGTGGAAAGGCTCAGCAGAGAGACCAGACCGGCGGCCACGAAGGCCTTCGACAACAGGCGCACAGACGTTTCCCTTGGGGCGAGGTTCGTCCTGTTCTAGTGCGCCTTTCGTCTTTGTGGAAACCGGTTCGGCGCCGGAATTGGGGGCAACCGCGAAGAATTCGGGCGCCGATCGACCCTATTCCCGGCGAACCGCCTTGGCGCCGGGCGGAAAGCTCCACAGCGGCAGGATCGGCCGCAGCCGGGCGCCGATCCAGACCTGGGGCTCGGAGGCCGGCGCCAGCTTCAACTCGCTCTCCTTGCGGCCGACGCAGGCCTGGATCTGCTGGCCGAGGATCGCGAAGTTCCGGGACGTGTCGACGGACTGCAGGAAACAGTCGTCGAAGAAGGGATAGTGATCGCTCTCGCTGCAGCCGAACGAGGCGCGGTCCGGCCGGGCGGCGGTCAGGATCAACCGCTGGTCGTTGGCCAGGACCGGAATGAAAACGCCGGAGAAACAGGCCGAGATGATCACGATCGTCGGCCGGTCGGGGCAGGCTTCGTCGACCAGGCGAGCCAGGGCCTGCGGCCTGTAGAGACCGCCGTCGCCGCGGACGTCCAGCACGACGCCGGGCGGCGCGCCGTGCGAGGTGTAGTAGACGAGGCATCCGCCGGTCTTGCGCGCGGCGCCGGCGTGCAGGGCCTGGACCATCGCCGGCGCCTCGGTGCGGGTCGGCCTGGTGTCGGGATAGCGTTCGGGGCGGGTCGAGAACTGCACGATCTCGTCGCGCGCGAAGCCCAGCGCCTCCAGCGTGGCGGCGACGTCGCGGCGGGCGTTGTCGAAGGCTTCGGTCGGCCCGCCGGAATGGGCCCGCCAGTCGCCGGCGACGACGATCGCGGTCCAGTCGTTGAAGATGCTTCGGGGCGGCTGCCGGGCGACGGCGGCGGAGGCGGCGAGCACCGCCAGCAATCCGACGACGATCGACAGCCAGCGCCTCATCCCGATCCCCGCTAGGCCTTGTACCGGGCGAAGGGGGTGGGCATCGCCGTGCCGGTGGCCTTGGCCAGCACCCGCCCCTCCGCGTCGTAGAGTTCGCCCTCGGTGAAGGCGATGGTCTTGCCCCACCGCGACACCCGCCCGATCCCGCGGATCGGGCCGGGCAGGGCGGGGCGATAGAAGCTGGTCTTCATCTCGATCGTCGGCGCGACGCTGGTCATGCCCGAGGCGACCATGCAGGCCACGCTCATGCACTCGTCCAGCATGGCGCACAGATAGCCGCCCTGGATCTGCTTCATCGGGTTGGTCAGCTGTTCGGACGCCTCGAAGGCGACCTCGACCTCGCGCTCGGCCTGGCTGACGCGAACCATCCGGAAGCCGAGCAGCTGCGAGCCCGGCGGCTGGCGCTTGCTGGCCGTGAAGCGAGCGAGGATGGCCTCGTCGGTCAGGGCCTGCGGGTCGTCGGAGGCGACGTCTGTCACGCCGGCCTCACTTCTTCCGGAACTGGTCCAGCGACACGACCTTGGGGCCGTCGTCGTCGGAGGGGGCGGGACGCTCGGGCTCCGGCTCTTCGACAGGATCGGGGATCAGGTCGGCCGGCGGCTCGAACTGCAGGCCGAACTGCACATGCGGATCGAAGAAGCGGGTGACCGCGGCATAGGGCACGGACAGCTTCTTGGGCGAGCCGCCGAACTTGAGCGTGACGTTGAAGAAGGTCTCGCCCGGCGTCAGGTCCCAGTACTGATGCTGCAGCACGATGGTCATCTCGTCGGGGTACTTGGACAGCACCTCGACCGGACCGGACACGCCCGGGGCGCGGGTCTTGAACGTGATGTAGAAATGGTGCTCGCCCGGGGGGCGGCCCTCGGCGGCGATCTTGAGCGCGGCCTTGACCACCCCGCGCAGAGCCTCCTGGGCCATCGCCTCGTAGTTCATCAGGTCTTCGGGCGGCTTCTGCTGGGCCATGGATCACTTGCAACTGGTGGAATGGCCGCGAAAGGTAGCGTGTCGGCCTGCGAGCGCAAAGCGGTCTTGGCGGCAAAACGACGGGAGGGCGGATGAAGTCGAGGACGGCCTGGGGCGCGACCCTGATCGCCTGGACCCTGGCTTCGCCGGCGGGGGCTCAGGCCGTCGGCCAGTGCGCGGCGGGCGAGGAGCCGGTGCTGTCTTGTCCGGTGGAGGGCGGCAAGGTGTTGTCGCTCTGCGCGACCGGCGCGGGCGGCCCCGCCGCGAGCCTGAGGCTGCAGTACCGGTTCGGCAAGCCGGGCAGGCCGGAGCTGGTCTATCCGGACCGCCCGGCCTCGGCGAAAGGGCGCTTCTTCCTGAGCACGACACCCTTCTCGGGCGGCGGCGAGGAGCGCATCCGCTTCCGCAGCGGGGCCTACGACTACCTCGTCTTCCAGCGCGACATCGCCGGCGGCTGGAACGAGGACGGCACGCGCGACCACTATCAGGACGAGGGCGTGGCCGTGGAGAAGGACGGCAAGGTCGTCGGCTTGCGTCTCTGCGTCGGCCCGACCGAGAACAGCGGCTTCCCGAAGATGTACGACCGCCTGGAGCGCGAGGAGCGCGATCAGATCGACGCCACGTGCTGCGGGGAGAAGTAGAGGCGCGGGCGGGGCGAATGAGGTGGAGGATTCTGTCGCCAGGCTCCCCACCCTTCCAAGCAAAGGACGGGGGAGCCTTCTGATGGGCGAATGAGGTGGGGGATTCTGTTGCCAGGCTCCCCCGGGCCCCGCCTAGGGATCTGAACCCCTAGGAGTTTATAGGCGAGTTCACCAGCACCGCATTACGCGGCGACAGCGTACTCTTCAGCGAAGTTATCGTTCGCATTTAGTTTAATGGCCCGAAACGGTGAGCCACGCCGGGACAAAGATACGCCTTTACACGTCTGTCGATGCTGATCGGCCCCGCGCTCCCCAGCGATACCTGGAGGAGTATTGGTGGAGCCGCCGGGAATCGCACCCGGGTCCAGTCCGCTTATTACACGCTCGTTTATGTCCATAGTCCGAGCGAGCCCGGACGATTCCAATATAGGGACGAATGGTTTCCGGGGAAAGAAGAAGGCGCGCGGGCAGGCGGCCTTCCCCGGGTTTTCCCCCTATTCCGAGACTCACTCAAAGGGCGCAGCCTCGACGTCTTGCCGCCCGTCGAGGCGGAGGAAGGGGAGACTCTGCCATGAACAGGTTCGTCGCCGAGTTTATCGGCACTTTGGCTTTGGTTCTGTTCGGCTGCGGCGCGGCCGTCCTGGGGGGAGATCACGTCGGGCAGCTGGGCATCGCCCTGGCGTTCGGCTTCGCGATCGTGGCGATGGCGTACGGCATCGGCCCGGTGTCGGGCTGCCACGTCAATCCGGCGGTCAGCCTGGCGGTGTTCATCGCCGGTCGGATGAGCGCCAAGGACATGGTCGTCTACTGGGTCGCCCAGTTTCTCGGCGCGCTGGTCGGGGCCGGCATCCTGATGGCCCTGGCCAAGGACGGCGCGGCCAGCGGCCTGGGCCACAATGGCTGGGGACCGGGCTATGGCGGCGAGTACGGCATGCATGCGGCCCTGATCTTCGAGATCGTGATGACCGCGCTGTTCGTGATCGTGATCCTGGGCTCGACCGGCCCTGGTTCAGCGCCGGGCTTCGCGGGCCTGGGCATCGGCATCACCCTGGCGGTGATCCACATCGTCGGCATCCAGGTGACCGGCGTGTCGGTCAACCCGGCCCGCAGCTTCGGCCCGGCGGTCCTGGTCGGCGGCTCGGCCCTGGCGCAGCTGTGGCTGTTCTTCGTCGCCCCGGCCGTCGGGGCGGTGATCGGCGCGCTGCTGTTCCGCTTCAACCTGCTGAAGGCGCCGGAGGCGTCCTGATCCTCTAAGGTTGATCCGCCCCGGCGCCGTCCGGGGCGGGCTCCTCCGACGGCGGGACGGGCGTGGCGGCAGGCTGCGGCCGGTCGGTCGGCGACGGCTTCAGTCGACCGCCGCCGGCGATGAGCGCCTCGTACTGCCGCTTCGCTCCGGCGAAGTCGGCCCCGCGCGGAAACACGACGTCGAACCGCGGCTCGTGGCCCAGGGCTGCGCCCAGGGCCACGGTCAGGGCGTCGGCGACCGAACCGACCTCCTCGTCCAGGCAGGCGCGGCGCAGGTGGCGAACCTGGCCCGGCACGAGCAGCGTCAGGTCCCAGGACACGCCGTCGGCGCAGGCCGGGGCCGCCGCGCCGTCCGGCGCCTCGATCAGCACGAAGCGCGGCTCCGCCCACATCCGATGGCCGACCAAGGCGCGGACCTGCGGGACGTAGCCCTCGGCCAGCGGCGCGTCGAAGGCCACCCGACGGCCGATCCTCGGCTCGCAGCACCCCAGTCCCGCCCGCGCCTGGACGAAAGCCTTGTCGTCGTCACGCAGGATCAGCCGGATCACCGCCTGGCGCACGCCGCGCGAGGGCCGGGCCCAGACCTCGATGATCGCCTCGTTGCGGTGCAGGACCTGGCTCTGCAAGGGCTGCAGGCCCCAGAGGCGGTAGAGGGCGGGGTCGATCCCGTTCTCGACGGCCGGGTTGCCGCGCCCGCGTGCTGGTCGGCGGCCGCCCAGCGGGTCGGACGCCTCCGGTTCGGCGGGCCAGGCCTCGCTCCACCACAGGTTCGGGTCGGGAGCGGGCAGGGTCTCGGGCGGCGGCGGGATCGACGAAGGCGGCGCCGCGGCCAGCAGCAGGGCGGTCAGGAGGGCGGCAGGCAGATCGGGTCTCCCCTACATGCCCTCGGCGCCCCTCTCGATGGAGAGCACGCCGGTGCGGGACAGTTCCACAAGACCGAGCGGGCGCATCAGTTCCACGAAGCTGTCGATCTTCGACGGCGCGCCGGTGATCTCGAACACGAAGCTTTCCGAAGTCGTATCGATGACCTTGGCCCGGAATATGTCGGACACCCGCAGGGCCTCGACCCGATCGCCGCCCGTGCCGCGCACCTTGACCAGGGCCAACTCGCGCTCGATCCCGTTCGGGTCGCGGGTCACGTCCTGCACGCGGCGGACGCTGACCACCTTCGACAGCTGAGCCTCGATCTGGTCCAGCACGTGCGGCGCGCCGCGGGTCACGATGGTGATCCGGCTGGTGTGCGCCTTGCGGTCCGTCTCGGCGACGGTGAGGCTTTCGATGTTGTAGCCCCGGGCCGCGAACAGCCCGACCACGCGATGCAGCACCCCGGCCTCGTTGTCGACGAGCAGGGCGAAGGTGGCGAGGTTCTCGACCTCTTCCGTATGGGACATGTCGTAGGCGGAGGCGGGATTGGTCGCGGGATCGATGCTCATGAGGCCCCTTAAACCAGCTTCCGGCCCGCTTCGTCGATGACGGAGCCGATGTCCTCGACCTCTTCGGGCAGGATCATCTCGTTGTGCGCCTTGCCCGACGGGATCATCGGCAGGCAGTTTTCCAGCTTGGCGACCCGGCAGTCGAAGATCACCGGCCGCGGCGTGTCGATCATCTCCTGGATCCTGGCGTCCAGCTCGGCCGGGTCGTCACAGCGGATGCCGACGGCGCCGTAGGCCTCGGCCAGCTTCACGAAGTCGGGCAGGCTCTCGCTGTAGGACTGGCTGTAGCGCTCGCCGTGCAGCAGCTGCTGCCACTGACGGACCATGCCCATCCATTCGTTGTTCAGGATGAAGATCTTGATCGGCAGGCCGTACTGAACCGCCGTCGAGATCTCCTGCATGGTCATCTGGATGCTGGCCTCGCCGGCGATGTCGATGACCAGGCTGCCGGGATGGGCCAGCTGCGCGCCGACCGCCGCGGGCAGGCCGTAGCCCATGGTGCCCAGGCCGCCGGAGGTCATCCAGCGGTTGGGCTCCTCGAAGCGGTAGAACTGGGCGGCCCACATCTGATGCTGGCCGACCTCGGTGGTGATGTAGGCGTCGCGGTCCTTGGTCAGGGCGTACAGACGCTCGATGGCGTACTGCGGCTTGATGACCTCGTCGGAGGCCGCGTACTTCAGGCACTGACGGGCGCGCCAGGCGTCGATCTGGGTCCACCAGTCGTCCAGGGCCTGGCGGTTGGCCGTGTAGCCGGCGTCCTTCCAGGCGGCGATCAGGTCGTCCAGCACGCTGCCGGCGTCGCCGACGATGCCGACGTCGACGCGGACGTTCTTGTTGATCGAGGACGGGTCGATGTCGATGTGGATCTTCTTGCTGCCGGGCGAGAAGGCGTCCAGGCGGCCGGTGACGCGGTCGTCGAAACGGGCCCCGACGCAGACCATCACGTCGCAGTCGTGCATGGCGTTGTTGGCTTCGAACGTCCCGTGCATGCCGACCATGCCCAGCCAGGCCGGGTCGGCCGCCGGGAAGGCGCCCAGCCCCATCAGGGTCGAGGTGACCGGCGCGCCGGTCATCGCCGCGAAGGCGCGCAGGCTCTCCGCCGCCTTCGGACCGGCGTTGATCACTCCGCCGCCGGTGTAGAAGACCGGCCGTCGGGCCTGGGCGATCATCCGGGCGGCTTCGGCGATGCGGGTCGCGTCGCCCTTGGTGCGCGGCGCGTAGCCGTGGCCGAAGCGGACCTCCGACGGCGACTGGTAGGCGCCCTTGGCGAACTGGACGTCCTTGGGGATGTCGATCAGCACCGGGCCGGGGCGGCCGCTGGTGGCGATATGGAAGGCCTCGTGGATGATGCGCGGCAGGTCGGCGACGTCCTTCACCAGGTAGTTGTGCTTGGTGCAGGCGCGGGTGATGCCGACGGTGTCGGCCTCCTGGAAGGCGTCAGTGCCGATCAGGTGCGTCGGGACCTGGCCGGTGAAGACGACCATCGGAATCGAGTCCATCAGGGCGTCGACGATGCCGGTGATGGCGTTGGTCGCGCCCGGGCCGCTGGTGACCAGGACCACGCCCGGCTTGCCGGTCGAACGGGCGTAGCCCTCGGCGGCGTGGGTCGCGCCCTGCTCGTGGCGGACTAGGATGTGGCGCAGCCGCTCGCCGTGGGCCGCGCCGTCGTTGAACAGGGCGTCGTAGATCGGCAGCACCGCGCCACCCGGATAGCCGAACAGGGTGTCGACGCCCTGGTCGATGAGCGCCTGGACCACGATCTCGGCGCCGGTCATCTCGCGGGCGGCGGTCTGGGCGAAGGTCTTGGCGGTGGTCGGGGCGGTCATGACGGGGTCTCGGATCGGGCGGGTCGGGCGAAAACGGGCAATAAAAAAGGCCCGCTGGAGGGGCCTGAACATGCAGCGACCGGCGACGACGCGACGGTCATGTCGCGCCGAGGTCGGCCGCTAGGTAAGTACGATGGTCGCGCTGCGCACGATGATTGCTCCAAATCGTTGCTGGAGCCAATGCCACGCTAAGCGGATGGGGTCAAGCGCGGGTTGAGCGCAAGGAATTGCCTCCAGGCGGCGTCCGGCGCGGTTTCGTCGATCCGCGGCCAGTCCGGCGTCTGGTTGCGCAGCCAGGTCAGCTGCCGCTTGGCGTAGCGGCGGGTTTCCTGGCGGGCGAGGGCGGCGGCCTCGTCGAGCGGCAGGTCGCCGCGCAGATGGGCGCCCAGCTCGCGTACGCCCACGGCCTTCATCACCGGCAGGTTGGGGTCCAGCCCGCGCGCCAGCAACGTCCGTGTCTCCTCAAGCGCGCCTTCGGCCAGCATGACGTCGAACCGGGCGTCGCAGCGGGCGTAGAGAACTTCCCGCGGCGGTTCGATGACCACGGCCGACCAGCTGCCCGGCTCCAGCCCCGGCGCGGTGTCGGCCTGCCAGGCGGTCAGGGGGCGTTTCGTCGCCTCGAACACCTCCATGGCCCGGGTCAGGCGCATACGGTCGCTCGCCGCGATCCGGCCCTCGGCCTTGGGATCGATGACGGCCAGCAGCTCGCGGAACCGCGCCTCGCCCAAGGTGTCGAACATGTCTTCGGTCGCACGGCGCACGGCGGCGGGGGTCGGCGGAATCTCGGCCAGGCCCTCGGTCAGGGCCTTGAAGTAGAGCCCGGCGCCGCCGACCACGATCGGGATCCGGCCGCGGGCGCGGATGTCGTCGAGCAGGGGCAGGGCGGCGCGGGCCCAGCGGCCGACCGACCAGCCGTCGGTCCCGTCGGCGACGCCGAACAGGTGATGCGGCGCGCGGGCTTCCTCTTCGGCGGAGGGCCTGGCGCTCAGGGCGCGCAGATCGGCGTACAGCTGCAGAGCGTCGGCGTTGACGATCTCGCCGCCCACGACCTCCGCCACGCGCAGGGCTAGGGCGGACTTGCCGCTCGCGGTCGGCCCGGCGATGAGCAGGATCGTCATTCTGGCGGCTTACGCGAAGCCGGGCGGGGTGGCTACCGGCTTGCGTCCTTCGACACGCCGCTTCGCGGCTGCCCAGGATGACCGGGGGCGCCTTCTGACCTGGTCATCCTGAGCAGGTCCGCAGGGCCGTGTCGAAGGACGCCATGCGCTTCCGCCGTTCCCATCCTGGCAAATCCACGGTAGGCGGCGCGCATGAGCCTCGCCGTCACCCTCGTCGCCGCCCGTCCCGAAGACCTGCCCGCCGCGATCGAGGCGGTCGAACTGGCCTTGCAGGGGATCGACGCCCCGGCCTCGGCTCCGGACCTTCTGGGGCCGAACGCCGCCGATCTGGTCGTGCGCAGCGTCCACCGCGCCCTGGTCCGCGAGCGGGCCGAGCAGGCGCTGACCGGGCGCACGGTCGACGTCTGCGTCCAGCCGGTGGAAGGGCGCCGCAAGCGGCTGCTGGTCGCCGACATGGACAGCACCATCATCGGCTGCGAGTGCATCGACGAGCTGGCCGACTTCGCCGGGGTCAAGGCCGAGGTCGCCGAGATCACTGAACGGGCCATGCGCGGCGAGCTGGCCTTCGAAGGCGCCCTGCGCGAGCGGGTCGGCAAGCTGAAGGGTCTGGCTCTGACCGCGCTGCAGGCCTGCTACGACGAGCGGGTGCGGCTGAACCCGGGCGCCGAGATTCTCGTGAAGACGATGGCCGGGAAGGGCGCGCGCTGCGTGCTGGTCTCCGGCGGCTTCACCTTCTTCACCGGCCGGGTGGCGAAGGCCGCCGGCTTCCACGCCGACCAGGCCAACACCCTGATCGAGGACGGCGCGGCGCTGGCCGGGACCGTCGGCGAGCCGATCCTCGGCCGCGAGGCCAAGCTGGCCGCGCTCCAGGCCGAGGCCGCGGCGCTGGGGCTGACGCCGGCCGATGCTCTGGCCATCGGCGACGGCGCCAACGACCTGGCGATGATCGAGGCCGCCGGCCTGGGCGTCGCCTATCGCGCCAAGCCCGTCGTCGCGGCTCAGGCCGACGCCCGCGTCGACCACGCCGACCTGACCGCCATGCTCTACTTCCAGGGCTATCGGGCTGAGGAGTTCGCGGGGGCTTAGGGCCGATCGACATTCACTCAGAGCCCGCCCCCATAACCGTACGTCCCCGCGAAGGCGGGGACCCAAGCCGACTGTACGGCTTCGTCGATCGGGCCAGATTTGAACATCAGCTTGGGTCCCCGCCTTCGCGAGGACCCTCGGATGAAACCTGATGCACTCGGGCTGAATGTCGATTGGCCCCAGGGCGGCGGCCGCCGCATCCCGCCCCCGCCGTCATCCTCGCGACGAGCGCGAGGATGACGGCGCTATTGAACCGTCCCCTCAACCCGGATCGAGCAGCCGCGGCCCGGGCCCCTGTTCGGCCAGCTCGTCGTACGGGTTCCTGAGCGGGCATTCCTGCAACGACAGGCAGCCGCAGCCGATGCAGTGGCTCATCTGGTCGCGCAGCCGGACCAGGCGCGTGATCCGGTCGTTCAGCTGGTCGCGCCAGGCGGCCGACAGCCGCTCCCAGTCCGCGACCGAGACCGGCCGGTCCTGGGGCAGGGCGCCCATCGCCTCGCTGATCTCCTGCAGGGGGATGCCGGCCTTCTGAGCGGCCTTGATGATGGCGATCCGGCGCAGCACCGACCGCGGATAGCGGCGCTGGTTGCCGGCGCTGCGGCCGCTGCGGATCAGGCCGCGCGTCTCGTAGAAATGCAGGGCGGACACCGCCACGCCGCTGCGCTCGGCGACCTCGCCGACGCTCAGTTCGCGGGTGACCATCCGGGCGTCCGGTCGGCTCATGGAATCCTCGCTTGATCTCAACTTAACTTGAGGTTTTACGACTCCCGCTCCCGAACGCAAATCCGGAGCGCGCGCATGAAGCCGTTGTATCTCGCCCTGCCAGCCGTCCTCGTCGAGGCCCCGCCGCCCGGGCGAACGCGGACCCACCCGTTCGGCCGCAAGGCCGCGCTGCTGGCCGTGGCCATGCTGACCATCATGGCGGCGGCCACCATCGCCCCGTCGCTGCCGGCCATTCAGGAACGGTTCGCCGGCCCGGCGAACGCGACCTTGATGACCCGGCTTCTGGTGACCCTGCCCGGGCTGTTCGTCGCCATCTGCGCGCCGTTCGCCGGGATGGCGGCGGATCGGCTCGGACGGCGCCGGCTGTTGCTGGGCGCGGTGCTGCTCTACGGCCTGGCCGGGCTGTCGGGGCTGTGGCTGGACAGTCTGCCGGCCATGCTGGTCGGCCGGGCGCTGCTGGGGGTGGCGGTCGCGGGGACGATGACGGCGGCCACCGCCCTGATCGGCGACTATTTCGACGACGCCGAACGCGGTCGGTTCATGGGGCTGCAGTCGACCTTCGTCGGTATCGGCGGGGTGGTGTTCCTGACCGGCGGCGGGCTGTTGTCGGAGCTGCACTGGCGGGCGCCGTTCGCGATCTACGGCCTGGCGCTGCTGTTCCTGCCGGCGATCTGGCTGTTCCTGCAGGAGCCTTCGCGCGCCGTCCGGACGTCGGGGGGCGGCGCTTCGGCGGAGCGCGCGCCCTGGGGGCTGATCGTCCTGCTCCTGACCCTGGCGACGACCAACAGCGTCCTGTTCTACATGCTGCCGACCCAGCTGCCGTTCCATCTGCAGGCCATGGGCGAGGTCGCGCCGAGCCGGGCGGGCCTGGCGCTGGCGGCGGTGAACGTGACCGGCGCCCTGGCCGGCCTGGCGTTCGGGCGGATCAGGGCGCGGCTGGGCGCCGCCCCGATCTTCGCCGGCGGGTTCGGGCTGATGGCGGCGGGGTACGGCCTGATCGCCCTGGCCGACGGCTACGGACTAGTCGTGACGGGCGTGCTGGTCGCGGGCCTGGGCCTGGGCGTGGTCATGCCGAACCTGGGGACGACCCTGCTGGGCGCCGCGCCGGCGGCGGTGCGCGGGCGGGTGTCGGGGCTGCTGACGTCGGGGATCTTCCTGGGCCAGTTCCTGTCGCCGATCGTCAGCCAGCCGCTGATCGACCGCATCGACTTCGTCGGGACGTTCCGGACGTTCGGCCTGGTCCTGGCCGTGCTGGCGCTCGGCGCAGGGCTCGTCACCCTGCGCCGGCGCTCGGCGGGTTAGTTCGCTCCGGGACCGCGCCCGAAGTATTTGAAGAAGGCGCTGTCGGGCGACAGCACCAGGGTCGCGTCGCCCTGGCCCATGGAGGCCTCGTAGGCCTGCATCGACCGGTAGAAGGAGGCGAAGTTCGGGTCCTTGCCGAAGCTGGAGGCGAACAGCTTGGCCCGCTCGGCGTCGCCTTCACCTCGGATGGTCTCGGCCTCGCCGGTGGCGGCCGCGACGATCTCCTTGCGCTTCTGCTCGCCCTCGGCGCGGATGCGGGTGGCTTCCTGCAGACGGGCCGTGCGCATGCGCTCGAAGACGGCCGTCTGGTTGGCCGCCGGCAGATCGGCGCGGCGGATGCGGACGTCGATCACCTCGATGCCCAGGCGCGAAGTCTGGGCCTGGCGGGACAGGTTGGCGCGGGTCGCGGCCATCAGCGCGCCGCGCTTGGACGAGATGATCTCCTCCGAGTCCGCAGTGCCGAGCTGCTCGCGCAGGGCCGCGTTCAGGCGCTGCTCCAGGCGGGCCTTGGCCGTCGTGGAGTCGCCCAGCGCGGTGTAGAAGCGCTGCGGGTCGCTGATCCGGTAGCGCAGGAAGGCGTCGACCACGAGCCGTTCCTTGTTGCCGGCGGTGATCTCTTCCTCAGTGGTTTCCTGGGTCAGGTTGCGCTTGTCGAACAGGATCCGCGTCTCGAAGAACGGGATCTTGGCCTTCAGGCCGGGGCCGTCGTCGGCGCCGGGCGCGTTGACCACGCGGACGATCTCGCCGACGCGGATGACCAGCGCCTGGTGCGTCTGGTCGACGACGTAGAAGGTCTGGCTCAGCACCACCAGGGCGGCGACGGCGATGACGCCGTAGAGGGTCAGGCGGCTCTGGTTCATTGGGCCGCTCCCGGGGCTTGCGGAGCCGCGACGGCGGCCGGCGCGGTCTTGGGACGGAACACGTCGGGCGACAGGACGACCGGGGCGGTCACGCCCTTGCCGTCGATGATCACCTTGTTGGACCGGCTCAGGACCCGCTCCATGGTTTCGATGTACAGGCGGTCGCGGGTCACGCCCGGCGCCAGGCGGTACTGCTCGTAGACCTGGTTGAAGCGGGCGGCTTCACCGGCGGCCTCGCTGACCACCTGGGCGCGGTAGCCCAGCGCCTGCTGGCGGACCTTGGCGGCCTCGCCGCGTGCGGCGTTGATCGAGGCCTCGGCGTTCTGGCCCGCGGTCGCGACCTCCTGGAAGGCGGCGACGACTTCCTTGGGGGCCTGGGCGTTGCGGATCTGGATGCTGTCGACGATCACGCCGGCGCCGTAGCCGTCGAGCATGCGCTGCATCAGCGCCGCAGCCTCGGCCTGCACCTGGGCGCGGCCGGTGGAGATGATCGGGTCCAGCGCGGTGCGGCCGACGATCTCGCGCATGGCGCTTTCGCCGACGGCCTTCACCGTCGCCTCGGGATCGTCGACGTTGAACAGGTAGCGGCCCGGGTTGGACACGCGCCAGTTCACCGCGAAGTTCATGTCGACGATGTTCTCGTCGCCGGTCAGCATCAGGCTTTCCTCGAGCACGCTCGCGCCCTGGACGCCGCCGATGTCGGTGGTGCGGATGGTGGTGATGTCGACCTTGCGGGCGTTCTCCACGAAGGGCAGGCGATACCACAGGCCCGGGCCGTAGCTGCGGGTCCAGGCGCCGAAGGTGGTCACCACGGCCTCTTCCTTGGGGCCGACCAGAATCACGCCCGAGAGCAGCACCAGGGCGACGAGGCCGCCGCCGGCGATGGTCAGCACACGGCGCGACGGCAGCGGACCGCTCGGGCCGCGTCCGCCGCCGGCGCCGGCGCCGCGGAGCCAGGCGCTGAAGCGCCGCTGGAGATCCTCGAAGTCGGGCGGAGTTCCGGGGCCGCCGGAGGGCGGGCGGCGGGGCCCTTGCCCCGTGGGTTTGTCGTCAGGTTCGCCTTTGCCGCCTGAGGGCGGGGGAGAGCCCCAGGGGCCGGGGTTGGCGTTGTCGTTCCAAGGCATGAATTGTGCGTCGCTTTTCCGTCGTGGTTCGGCGGGCTTGCAAGCCGGCGCTGTCATGCGGATATGAGACCCCGCGCCGCACAAGGCAAGCCGATCCCGACATGACGACGTTCCAGACTTCCGCCGACAAAGACGCCGCGCTGCGTGCGCTCGACGCCGTGATCGATCCCCGGACGGGCCAGGGGCTGGCCGCGGCCGGGCTGGTCCAGGGGCTCGTCGTGCGCGGCGGCCGGGCGGGTTTCATGCTCGAGGTGCCGGCCGACGTCGCCGCCGCCTACGCCCCCGTGCGCGAGGCCGCCGAACAGGCGCTGGCCGCCCTGCCGGGGATCGAGAAGGCGCAGGTGGTGCTGACGACCTCGGCCGCCGAGGGCGTCACCCGGCAGCGCAAGGGCGCCCGCCTGGCCGGGGATCCGGCCGCCGAGCCCAAGCCGCCGCAGGAAGCGCAGCGTCCCGAACATGTGAAGCGGGTCATCGCCGTGGCCAGCGGCAAGGGCGGGGTCGGCAAGTCCACGATCTCGACCAACCTGGCCGTGGCCCTGGCCGGTCTGGGCCTGACCGTCGGCCTGCTCGACGCCGACGTCTACGGGCCGTCGGCGCCGCGGATGATGGGGATCGACGCCGACCCGCAATTCGTCGACGGCAAGCTGCAGCCTCTGGAAGCCCATGGGGTGAAGGTGATGTCGATCGGCTTCATGGTCGACGAGGGCGCGCCGATGATCTGGCGCGGCCCGATGGCCTCGTCCGCGGTGCGCCAGATGGTCCAGGACGTGCGCTGGGGCACGGAGGCCGCGCCGCTGGACGTGCTGGTCGTCGACCTGCCGCCGGGCACCGGCGACATCCATCTGACCCTGGTCCAGAAGCTGGCGGTCGACGGGGTGGTGATCGTCTCGACGCCGCAGGAGATCGCGCTGATCGACGCCCGCCGCGCCGCCGCGATGTTCCGCAAGACCGCGACGCCGATCCTGGGCGTGATCGAGAACATGGCCTTCTTCGCCGATCCCGCGACCGGCGCCCCCATCCCGATCTTCGGCAGCGGCGGGGCCAAGGCTGAAGCGGCGGCCATGGGCGTGCCGGTGCTGGCGGAGATCCCGATCGAGATCGCCATACGGGAGGCCGGCGACAACGGCGCGCCGATTGTCACGCGGGACCAGGGCGGCGCGGCCGCCGAAGCGTTCCGCGCGGCGGCGAGGGCGTTGCTGTAGATCCGTTCCATTCTCGCGTCATCCTCGCGCTCGTCGCGAGGACCCATGCGTGATGAAGCAAAGGAAAAAGGGCGCGGATCGCTCCGCGCCCTTTCCGTGGTTCGCTGTGTTCCTGGGTCCTCGCGACGAGCGCGAGGATGACGGCGTGACCTGCTCTAGAACGCCCAGCGCGCGCCGGCGCTCAGCACCACGGCCGAACCCTCGACCGTGCCCTTCAGGTTCACCGGCGTGGCCAGCGGCGTGCCGCCGTAGACCACGTCCGTGCGATCGATCGTGCTCTTGTCGAAGCTGATGTAGGACGCGGCCATGTCGACGCTGAAGCGGTCGTTGAAGGTCTTGGTCGCGCCGGCCGCGAACAGCCAGCGGTCGCCGTCCGGCACCCGGGCGCTGCGGCCGATGTCCGGCGTCGGGGTCGGATCGTACTGGACGCCCGCGCGCAGGGTCCAGTCCGGACGCCACTGGTAGTCGACGCCGATGGCGGCGGTGGTGGTGTCCTCGTAGTTCTGCTCGGTCTTCTGGCTGCGGCCGCCGGGCAGGGCGACGTCGATCGACTCGAACTCGCTCCAGCCGACGCGTTGGATCTGAGCGTTCAGGGTGGTCTTCTCGCCGATGCGCCAGCGGGCGCCCAGGGTGGCGATCCAGGGCGTGGTGAAGCTGGCCTGGCCGTCGATCTTCATGTTGGCCGCGGCGGCCGGGCCGAGCAGCCCGCTGACTTCCACCGTGCCGTCGAGCTTGTGCTCGACCTTGGAGCGGTAGCTGGCGCCGATGGTGAGATCCGGGGTCGGGTGCAGTTGCGCGCCGACCACCCAGCCGGCGTCCCAGCCGTCGCCCCGGAGCTCCTGGCGGCCGTCGGCCAGCGCCGGCGACAGGTTCGGCATGGCCGAGGTCAGGGTGGCGTCGCTGTAGACCAGGCTCACGCCGGCGCCGACGTCGAGCCAGTCGTTGACGTGGTAGCCGACGGTCGCCTGGACGTCGGCGGTCAGCAGGCGCGACTTCAGCGCGTCGTAGCGGGTCCAGCTGTCGCCCTTGTAGTAGCTGGTGAAGCTGTAGGGCGAAGCCACCGACAGGCCCAGGGCGACGCGGTCGGTCAGCTTCCAGGCGACGCCGCCCGAGGGCAGCACGCCGTTGTTGATCGGGTCGTCGATCCGGCCGGCGCCGCCGACCGGCGCGGCGGTCTGGCCGGGACGGGTGATGGTGCTGCCGCTGTCGTTGACCTCGGAATTGACCAGGATGCCGCTGACGCTGCCGTAGACTTCGCTGCGGTCGAGGCCGGCGATGGCGGCGGGGTTCCACCACAGGCTGGCGACGCCCTTGTCGGCGACTTCGCCGGAGTAGGCGCGGCCGGTGCCGCGGGCTGACTGTTCCTGCAGGTAGAAGCCGGCGGCCGACGCTTGCGAAGCGACGGCGAGAACGCCGACGGCGGCGCCGAGCGCCAGGACGGATTTGGACATGGTCATGGGGGGAGGACCTTTCGGGGGCGCCCCATGCGGGGCGATTCCGCGTCCATAACGCCGCAATTCGGATAGTGTTGCTATTTTTGCAACAGATATCGTTGCAATCTCAACTGTGTCGGGAAGGTGGCTCGGACGCCTCATGCGTCTTCATATGGGGCCTGAACCGGACTCGCGCAGGAGTCGACTTGTCGAAAGGGCTCTCGCGACGTCGGTCCCGCAGTTCCGAGGCGACGAACACTGGGTCTTCATGTGAAGGCGTCAGCTTTCGGAACACGGAGTCTTGATCGCGTCGCCGCAACGAAAAAGCCCCCTTCCGCGGGGAAGGGGGCTTCTCGGATCGGAGGTTGGAGAGCGGCTTAGCCGCCGGCCATCTTGCGGAAGAACTTCTGGCCCTGCTCGCCGCCGGCGAAGTAGGCCTTCTGTCCGGCCTCGTCGGTGATCTTGCCCCAGTTGTCGCGGACTTCCTCGGCCGACAGGCCGCCTTCGCCCAGGTACACGCCTTCGGTCTCGATGATCCGCGACAGGGCGAAGACGCCCGCGCCGGCGGTCAGGATGGCGCCGGTCGGGGCTTCGTCCGAGGCCAGGTAGACCACGCCCGGGGTGACGTATTCGGGCTTCAGCTTTTCCAGCACTTCCGGCGGCATCAGGCCCTCGGTCATGCGGGTGGCCGCGACCGGGCTGATGGCGTTGATGTGGACGTTGTTCTTCTGGCCCTCGAGCTTGATGGTGTTCATGAAGCCGATGATGCCGAGCTTGGCCGCGCCGTAGTTGCTCTGGCCGAAGTTGCCGTACAGGCCCGACGACGAAGTCGTCACGACGATGCGGCCGAAGTTCTGGGCCTTCATGATCTCCCAGGCGGCCTTCACCGGCTTGACGGTGCCCATCAGGTGGACGTTCAGCACCAGTTCGAAGTCGGCGATCTCCATCTTGGAGAACGACTTGTCGCGCAGGATGCCGGCGTTGGCGATCAGGATGTCGATGCGGCCCCAGGCGTCCATGGCCTGCTGGATCATCAGGGCCACGCCGGCGTCGTCGGTGACCGAGGAGCCGTTGGCGATGGCTTCGCCGCCGAAGGCCTTGATCTCGGCGACCACGGCGTCGGCCGCGGCGGAGCTGCCGCCCGAGCCGTCCATCGAGCCGCCCAGGTCGTTGACCACGACCTTGGCGCCCCGGCGGGCGAGTTCGAGGGCGTGCTGACGACCCAGGCCGCCGCCGGCGCCCGTGACGATCGCGACTTTACCGTCGAAGCGGATGTCGGCCATGTGCGTATTCCCCTTGCGCTGAACGCTCGTTTGATTGTCGTCCGGCGTTTTGCGGCGCAGCAGAGAAGGCGTCAAGCCATGCCCCTAAGGGAAGGGGCGAGAGGAGCCGCAGCCTAACCCCGGCTCCGGCCGAACACCTCCATCAGTTCGGCCACCTTGCGGCGCTGCTCCTCGGCGTCGCCGCTGGCGATGGCGCCCTCCACGCAGTGGGCGACGTGGTCCTTGAGGATCTCCTCCTCGACCTTGCGCAGGGCGGCCTGGACGGCGGCGATCTGGGTGATCACGTCGATGCAGTAGCGGTCGTCCGTGATCATCTTCGACAGGCCGCGCACCTGACCCTCAATGCGGTTCAGGCGTTTCTGGACGGAGGTCTTGTTCTCGCCGTGCATGCTTCTAATACCCCCTGGGGGTGTCTTCCTTATACCCAGTGAGGGTATATATAGCTCGTGAACGTACATGTAGGGATGTCGTCGCTTTCGGGAGAAGCCCCAAATGGCCGGCCATGGTCACGACCACCATCATCACGGCGCCCACGGGCACGACGGCAAGCCGGCGGGCGGAAGCTGCTGCGGCGGCCACGGCAAGGCCGTCGACGGCGACGGCAAGGTCAAGGATCCGGTCTGCGGCATGGCCGTCGACCCGGCGACCGCCCAGCACCATGTCGTGCATGAGGGGCGGGACCACTGGTTCTGCTCGGCGGGCTGCCGGACCAAGTTCCTGGCCGATCCCGACAAATACCTGAACCCCGACTCCGCGCCGTCGGCGCCCAAGGGGACGATCTACACCTGCCCGATGCACCCGGAGGTCCGCCAGGAAGGGCCGGGGTCCTGTCCGATCTGCGGCATGGCGCTGGAGCCGGAGACGCCCACGGCCGACGCCGGGCCGAACCATGAGCTGATCGACTTCACCCGGCGGCTGTGGATCGGCGGCCTGCTGACCCTGCCGATCTTCGTGATGGACATGGGCGCGCACCTGTTCGGGCTGCATCTGCCCTGGAGCGGACAGACGACGGCCTGGATCCAGCTGGTCCTGGCGACGCCGGTGGTGCTGTGGGCGGGCTGGCCGTTCTTCCAGCGCGGCTGGGCCTCGCTGGTCAGCCGCAACCTCAACATGTTCACCCTGATCGCCCTGGGAACGGGGACGGCCTACGTCTATTCCCTGGTCGCGACCCTGGTCCCCGACATCCTGCCGCACGCCTTCAGGGGCCATGGCGGCGCGCCGCCGATCTATTTCGAGGCGGCGGCGGTGATCACCGTCCTGGTCCTGCTGGGCCAGGTGCTGGAGTTGCGCGCCCGCGAGAAGACCAGCGGGGCCATCAAGGCTCTGCTGAATCTGGCCCCCAAGACCGCCCTGCGCATCGGCGTCGACGGCGTCGAGACCGAGGTCGGCATCGAGCAGATCCACCTCGGCGACCGCCTGCGCGTGCGGCCCGGTGAAAAGGTCCCCGTCGACGGCGAGGTGGTCGAGGGCCGCAGCCATGTCGACGAGTCGATGGTCACCGGCGAGTCGATGCCGGTGCTCAAGGAAACCGGCGCGGCCGTGGTCGGGGGCTCGATCAACCAGACCGGCGGCTTCGTCATGCGCGCCGACAAGGTCGGCGCCGACACCCTGCTGTCACGCATCGTCCAGATGGTCGCCCAGGCCCAGCGCAGCCGCGCCCCGATCCAGCGCCTGGCCGACAAGGTCTCCGGCTGGTTCGTGCCGATCGTGATCGCCGCGGCCGCGGCCGCCTTCGCCGCCTGGGCGACGGTCGGGCCCGAGCCGAAGCTGGCCAACGCCCTGGTCGCCGCGGTCAGCGTGCTGATCATCGCCTGTCCCTGTGCGCTGGGCCTGGCCACGCCGATGTCGATCATGGTCGGGGTCGGGCGAGGGGCCCACGCCGGGGTCCTGATCCGCGACGCCGAGGCCCTGGAGCGTCTGGAGAAGGTCGACGTGCTGGTCGTCGACAAGACCGGCACCCTGACCGAGGGCAAGCCGGCCCTGACCGGCGTGCGCGCCCATGGTCTGGCCGAGGACGAGCTGCTGCGCCTGGCCGCGAGCCTGGAGCGGGCCAGCGAGCACCCGCTGGCGCACGCCGTCGTCGAGGCGGCCAGGGCCAGAGGGCTGGCGCTGGCCGAGGTCTCCGACTTCGACTCCCCGATCGGCAAGGGCGTCATCGGCTTCGTCGACGGTCGTAGCGTGGCGATCGGCGCGGCGCGCTACCTGGATGAGCTGGGCGTTGCGACCGAGGCCCTGTCCGGCGAGACCGACGCCCTGCGCCGCGAGGGCGCGACGGTGGTCTATGTCGCCGTGGACGGGAAGGCTCGAGGCCTGCTGGCCATCACCGACCCGGTGAAGGCGACGACGCCGGCAGCGGTGAAGGCGCTGAAGGCCGAGGGCGTGCGCATCGTGATGATGACCGGCGACAACCGCGTCACCGCCGAGGCGGTCGCCCGCAGTCTGGGCATCGACGAGGTCGAGGCCGACGTCCTGCCCGAACGCAAGGCCGAGGTCGTCCAACGCCTGCAGCGCGAGGGCGCGGTCGTGGCCATGGCGGGCGACGGGGTCAACGACGCGCCGGCCCTGGCCGCCGCCGACGTCGGGATCGCGATGGGGGCGGGGACGGACGTGGCCATCGAGAGCGCCGGCGTCACCTTGCTGAAGGGCGACCTGACCGGCATCGCCAAGGCCCGTCACCTGTCGCGCGCGACGATGGGCAACATCCGCCAGAACCTGGGCTTCGCCTTCATCTACAACGCCGCCGGCGTGCCGGTCGCGGCGGGCGTGCTCTATCCCGCGCTGGGCCTGCTGCTGTCGCCCCAGCTGGCGGCCCTGGCCATGGCCCTGAGCTCGGTCAGCGTGATCGCCAACGCCCTGCGGCTGCGTTTGCTGAAGCTGTAAGAAAAAGGGGACAGGTACGCGCGGCGTACATGTCCCCCTGGCCTCTCGGAGCGGACATGCGCCGAGGCGCATGTCCGCGATGGAGCCTACTTCTCGCGCGCCGGAACCTTCATCGCGCGGTCGGCGGTGACGCCCTGGGTCGAGACCTTCTGGGCGCCGGCGGCCTTGCCCGGCTTCATGAACTTGACCAGGACGCGCTGGCCGATCAGCAGCGGGGCGTTGTCGGCGGTCACGACCACCTCGACCACCCGTTCGTCCGAACGCTGCGACGGATCGTCGGAGGCCAGCTTGCGGGCGCCGAACACCGCGGCGCGGCGCAGGACTTTGCCGACATAGGTCTTGGACGGGTCGCCTTCCGGCTGGATCTCGACCTGCTGGCCCGGCTGGATGTTCGGGATGTCGCTTTCGACGATCTCGGCGCGGGCGATGCGCGGCGCGTCCGGCTCGAGGTCGAACATGGTCGAGACGTTGAGGGTCGAGGCGCCGGCGCCGGGGTTGGCGTAGCGGCGGGCGATACGACCGGCGGTCGGCGCGCGGATGATGGTCAGCTCCTGGGCGTACTCGGCTTCGCGCAGGGCGGCCTGGTAGGTGGCCACCTCGGCGCGCTGGGCGACGATCTGAGCCTCGCCGTCACGGATCTGGTCGCGCTGCTGGTCGATCTTCTGACGAGCGACGAAGTTGCTGTCGATCAGGCCTTCCAGGCGCTTGTACTCGCGGCGGGCGGCGTCGAGCTTGACCTGCATCACGCCGATCTGGGCCTGGGCATGGGCGACGTTGGCGCGGGCGCGATCGAGGCCCAGGCGGGCTTCGTCGTCTTCCTGGCGGGCCAGAATCTGGCCGGCGACGACGCGCTCGCCTTCCTGGACCAGCACTTCCTTGACCACGCCGCCCTTGCGCGCCGCGACCTGGATGATGCCGCCCTCGACGTCGACCTTGCCGTTGGCGATGGCGGCGTACGGGCTCACCACCTTCTTCTTGGCGGCCTCGGCGGCCTCGGCCTTCTTGGCTTCCTGGTTCTTGGAGAAGGCCATCGCGCCGACGCCGGCGATCACCACCAGCACCAGGCCGATCCACAGCCATTTGTTCTTCAGAAAAGCGGGCATTGCTTGCGGTCCTTAGGATCGGTCAGTGCGAAGCCAGAGTGGCTTCGGGATTGGGGACGCGGCGCTGATCGTCGATGATCTTGCCGTCTTCGATGTGGATCACCCGGTCGGCCCAGGCCTCCAGGCGCGGGTCGTGGGTCACGCAGATCACGGCGGCGCCGTGCTCGGTGGCCGCGCGCCGCAGCAGCTTGATGACCACCTGGCCGTTCTCGCCGTCGAGGGCCGAGGTCGGCTCGTCGGCGAACAGGATCTTCGGGTCCTTGGCCAGGGCGCGGGCGATGGCCACCCGCTGCTTCTCGCCGCCCGACAGCTCGGCCGGACGCTGGCTCAGGCGATGGCCGAGGCCGACCTCCTCCAGCGCCTGGGTGGCGCGGCGCTTGGCCTGTTCCGGAGTCAGCCCCTGGTACTTCAGCACGGTCTGCACCTGCTGCAGGGCGGTGAGGGCCGGGAACAGGTTGAAGCCCTGGAAGATGAAGCCGCAGTGGTCGAGGCGGAACTTGTCGATCCGGCCGGTGGAGAGCTTCCACAGGTCGTCGACGTCCAGGGCGTCGACGCGCCCTTCTTCCGGACGGAGCAGGCCGGACAGGGCCGCGATGAGGGTCGACTTGCCCGAGCCCGACGGGCCCATGACCATGGTCAGGTCGCCGTGGCGGGCATCGAAGTCGACGCCCTTGAGAACCTCCACCCAGGACTTGCCCGACTTGAAGCGCTTGACCAGCTGCTTCGCCTCGATGGCGTAGTCGCCGTGCTTTCCGTGGACCGTGGTGTGACTGTTCATCGAAGCAGATCCGCCGGTTGGCTCTTCTTGAGGATGCCGAGGGACAGCAGACCCGACCCGATGGCGATGAGGATGAGGCCGCCGCCGACGATGATCAGCAGGAGCGGCGGCATGCCGATCACGACAGCGTTCATCGCGGCGAGAAGCTTGATCAGGAAGGTCAGGAAGATCGCGGCGGCCACCCCGACCACGCCGACCCAGAAGCTGAGCTCGACGACGATCCGGCGGAGGCTGCCCATGCTGACCCCCAGGGCGCGCAGCGAGGCGAACTCCTTGATGTTGGCCATGATGGCGCCGCGCAGGGTCTGCCAGGTGATGGCCACGCCGATGATGATGCCCAGCACCACGCAGCCGCCGATGATGATGACCAGGATGCCTTCCTCGAACATCGCGTTGGCGTTGGCGTCCGCCAGTTCCTGACGCGTCCAGGCCTTCCAGTCGCCGTTGCCCATCTTGTTGAGATCGGCGGCGACCTGGGCGGCGCGGGCGGGGTTCTTGATCTTGACCATCAGCGGACCGACGCGCGGGCCGGTGTCGGCCTGGCCGACCATGCGCAGGGTGTCGCGCGACATCACGATGGTCGGCTGCATCATGTTCGGATAGCCGCGCAGAACGCCGGCGACGGTCACGGTCTGACCGTTGTAGAGCGCCTTGTCGCCCAGCTTCACGCCCAGGGTCGGCAGCGAGGTCTCGTCGATCGCGACCGTGTAGGGCTGGCGCAGGGCGTCGACCAGTTCCTGGGAATAGTCCGTCGGAATGGTCACCGCGCCCGGCGTGGTGTCGATGATGCTGGTCATCACGAATTTCTGCTTCGGCGCCCCCTGTTTGGCGCGCTCGCCGGCGCTCATCGTCGGGTCGTAGTTCTTGACCGACTGGAAGGTGCCGCCGGCGCCGTCGAAGGGCTGGACCTCGACGACCTCGGGATGGTTGTAGACCAGCGGCACGAAGCGGCGCGGCAGGCCGGACGGGCCGCTGATCAGGCTGGTGGCGCCGGGGCGCATGACCATGATGTCGGCGCTGGAGCGCTCGGTCTGGGCCGTGAAGCTCTGGCCGATGCCCATGAAGACGCCGGTCATCGACATGACCAGCACGCCGGACAGCGCCAGCGCCATGACGGCCGCCATATAGCGCCGCCATTCGAAGATCAGTGTGGCCAAAGCCAACGACATGATGTGCGGTGCTCCCCGAAACGCCCGAATAACGATGCTCAGGTTCTGTACGGCGCGCCCGTTCTGGCCAAGTTAAATCGAGGTAAGGCCTTGCGGGGCGCCCCTGAAAACGGGTTTGCGGGCGCCGACGTCGCCGTTAAAGACGCCAGAACCTTCCCCTATCGAGGACTTTCGATGAACCGTGTTTCTCCGCTGGCCGTGACTGTCTGCCTCGGCGCGCTGTCGTTTGCGTCGGCCGCCGTCGCCGACGAGGGCATGTGGACGTACGAGAATTTCCCCTCGGCGAAGGTGCAGGCGACCTATGGGGTGAAGATCGACAAGCCCTGGCTGGACCACATGCGCGCCGCCTCGGTGCGGTTGCCGGGCTGCTCGGCCTCGGTGGTCTCCAAGGACGGCTTGGTGCTGACCAACAACCATTGCGTGGTCGACTGCCTGGTGGAGCTGTCCAGTCCCGAGAAGGATCACATGAAGGACGGCTTCCTCACCGCGACGCGGGCGGAAGAGCGCCAGTGCCCCGGCATGACCGCCGAGATCCTGGTCGGGACCTTCGACGTCACCGACCAGATCCGCGCCGCCACCGACGGCAAGACCGGCCAGGACTACGCCACGGCCCGGAGCGCGGCGATCGCCGCCGCCGAACAGGCCAACTGCAAGGGCGAGGCGGGCTTCCGCTGCCAGACCATCCCGCTGTACCGCGGCGGCCAGTACGTCGTGTACCGCTACCAGCGCTACACGGACGTCCGCATGGTGTTCGCGCCCGAGTTCGCGGCGGCCTTCTTCGGCGGCGACCCGGACAACTTCAACTTCCCGCGCTACGACATCGACGCCGCCTTCCTGCGGCTCTACGACAAGGGGCAGGTCGTCAAGACGCCGACCTTCCTGAAGTGGAACGCGAGCGCGCCCAAGGCCGGCGAGCCGACCTTCGTCTCCGGCAACCCCGGCTCGACCGAGCGGCTGCTGACCGTGTCGCAGCTGGAGACCTACCGCGACCTGACCATCCCGGTCAGCCAGCTGCAGCGGTCCGAGCTGCGCGGTCGCCTGATCGAGTACGGACGGCGCGACGCCGAGGCCAAGCGCCTGGTCGCCGATCCGATCTTCGGCCTGGAGAACAGCTACAAAGTCTTCTTCGGCCGGCAGTTCACGCTCAACGACGCCGCCTTCCTCGACATGAAGCGCAAGGAAGAGGCAGAACTGCGCGCCAAGGTCGCGGCCGATCCCAAACTGGCTGTCGAGATCGGCGATCCCTGGGGCGAGATCGACGTCGCCCAGAAGGCCTACGCCGACAATTTCCTGGCCTACCGCCAGCTGGAATCGGACGCCGGCCGCGGCTCGCAGCTGTTCGCCTGGGCCCGCACCCTGGTCCGCGCGGCCGCCGAGCGGCCGAAGGCTTCGGGCGAGCGCCTGCCGGAATTCGCCGACTCCCGCCTGGCGGGCGTCGAGCGCGGCCTGACCACCGCCAAGAAGGTCGAGCCGCCGCTGGAGCAGATCAATCTCGAGCACTGGCTGCTGAAGAGCCGCGAGTATCTGGCCGCCGATCCCGAGGCTCAGGCCGCCGTGCTCGGCCGCGAGAGTCCGGAAGGCCTGGCGGCCCGCCTGGTCAAGAGCAAGCTGGCCGACCCCGCCGTGCGCAAGGCCCTGTGGGACGGCGGCGTCGAGGCGATCAAGGCCTCGGATGATCCGATGATCCAGTACGTCCTGAAGCTGGATCCGGCCGCCCGCGGCGTCCGCACGGTCTGGGACGCCAAGGTCGCGGGCCCGACCGACCGCGCCGCGGAGCGCATCGCCAAGGCTCGGTTCGCGGCCTACGGCGACAGCGTCTATCCGGACGCCACCTTCACCCTGCGCCTGAGCTACGGGAAGGTCGCCGGTTGGACCCACCGCGGCCGCACCGTCGAGCCGTTCACGACCCTGGGCGGCGCCTTCGAGCGCGCGACCGGCGAGGAGCCCTACGCCCTGCCGAAGAGCTGGCTGGACGCCAAGGCCGGGCTGAAGCCGGACACCGTCTACGACTTCGTCACCACCAACGACATCATCGGCGGCAACTCGGGCTCGCCGGTGGTCAACGCCAAGGGCGAGGTGATCGGCGCGGCCTTCGACGGCAACATCCACAGCCTGGGCGGCGCCTACGGCTACGACGGCTCGATCAACCGCACCGTCGTGGTCTCCACGGCGGGCGTCACCGAGGCGCTGAAGGTCGTCTACCGCCGCGACGCCCTGGTGAAGGAACTGGCCGGGAAGTAGCCGGCGGGTTGCGTGGTTCGAGACGCGGGCCTGAAGGTCCGCTCCTCGCCATGACGAACTCAGAACCCGTCATGGTGAGGAGCGAGCCTCGAGCGAGCGTCTCTAACCACGCACAGCATCCTTGCGCCGTCGGGCGCCTTCGTAGTCAATCGTTCGGATAAGGCGCGGGTGGGGACTCGGCGCCGGGGAGACTCCATGTTCCGGCTCGAGAACGCTCAAAGCCTTGTCGGGATCGCCCTGACCCTTCTGGTCTGCTGGCTGGCGTCGGAGGACCGCAAGCGGTTCCCCTGGCGTCTGGCCCTGGGGGCGCTGGCCGTCCAGGTCGGCCTGATCCTGCTGCTGTTCGGCCTGCCGGCGGCGCGCGGCGTGGTCAAGGCGATCAGCGACGCGGTCGACGGCCTCGGCGCGGCCACGGCGCACGGCACCCAGTTCGTGTTCGGCTATCTCGGCGGCGGGCCGCAGCCCTATCCGGTCGACAATCCGGCGGCCCAGTTCGTCTTCGCCTTCCAGGTGCTGCCGCTGATCCTGGTGATCTCGGCGCTGTCGGCGCTGCTGTGGCACTGGGGGATCCTGAAGTGGATCATCCGCGGCTTCGGCTTCCTGTTCTCCAAGACCATGGGCATGGGCGGCGCCTCGGCGACGGCCACGGCGGCCAACATCTTCGTCGGCATGGTCGAGACGCCGATCATCATCCGCGCCTATCTCGACAAGCTGACCCGGTCCGAGCTGTTCATGATGATGGTGGTCGGCCTGGCCACCGTCGCCGGCTCGACGATGGTCGCCTACGCCACGGTCCTGAAGTCGGTGCTGCCCAACGCCGCCGCCCACGTCCTGGTCGCCTCCGTGGTCTCGGCGCCCGCCGGCGTCCTGCTGGCGCGCCTGATCGTGCCGGAGAAGAGCGGCGAGGGCGGGGTGAGCGTCGACTACACCTCGCTGCTGAAGTACGACAGCGCCATCGACGCCATCTCCAAGGGCGTCAGCGACGGCCTGATGGTCGTCCTGAACATCTCGGCCATCCTGATCGTGTTCGTCGCCCTGGTCGCCATCGGCAACGAGCTGCTGAGCCTGCTGCCGGCCATCGGCGGCCAGCCGGTGACCATCGAGCGGATCCTGGGCGTGGTCTTCTCGCCCCTGGCCTGGAGCCTGGGCGTCGACTGGAGCGAGTCCGGCAAGGCCGGCTATCTGCTCGGCGTGAAGCTGATGCTCACCGAGTTCATCGGCTTCATCCAGCTGGGCGCGATCCCGGCCGACCAGATGAGCGAGCGCACCCGGATGATCATGACCTACGCCCTGTGCGGCTTCGCGAACGTGGGCTCTGTGGGGATCACGGTCTCGGGCATGGGCGTGCTGATGCCCGAGCGCCGCGGCGAGATCATCGGCATGGTCTGGAAGGCGCTGCTGGCCGGCTTCCTGGCGACCTGCATGACCGCCGCCGTCGTGGGCGCCATGCCGCGCGAGCTGTTCGGAATTCAATAAAGAAAAACAAGGGGAACGCTTATGAAGCTCTACGACAGCCTGCGGGCGCCGAACCCGCGGAGGGTGCGCTGGTTCCTGGCCGAGAAGGGCGTCGGCGACGAGGTGGAGATCGTCAATCTCGACATCCTGAAGCAGGAGCACCGTGACCCCGGCTTCCTGGCCAAGGCGGGCCTGGCCAACATCCCGGCGCTGGAGATCGACGACGAGACCACGATCACCGAGTCGGTCGCCATCTGCCGTTACCTGGAGAGCGTCTTTCCCGAGCCGAACATGTTCGGGCGCGACCCCAGGGAGACCGCGATCATCGAGATGTGGACCCGCCGCGCCGAGATGATGCTGGCCACGCCGCTGATGCTGGCGGTCCGCCACAGCCACCCGGCGCTGGCCGCTCTGGAAAAACAGATCCCGGAGATCGCCGAGAGCAACAAGGCCGGCGCGACCCGGGCGCTGAAGATCTTCGAGCGCCGGCTCGGCGAGAGCGAGTTCATCGCCGCCGACCGCGTGACCATCGCCGACATCCTGGCCGCCTGCTCGATCGACTTCTCGCGCATGGCCCGCTTCGCCATCCCGGACGAGGCCCCGAACGTGAAGCGTTGGTACGAGGCCATGCAGGCCCGGCCGGCGGCGAAGGCGGGGACGAGCGCCTGATGCGCGCTCTGCTGGCCGCGGCGGTTCTGCTGACGGCGCCGATCGCGGCCGGCGCCCAGACGCTGACGGTGACCAACGCCGACGGCAAGGCGACGACCTTCACGGCGGAGACGCTGAAGGACCTGCCGCGCGCCAAGGCCCTGCTGGGCGGCAAGCGCGGCTACGAGGGGACGACCCTGTCCTCGGTGTTGCGCGAAGCGGGCGTGGTCCAAGGGCCTCGTCTGCACGGCAAGCCGATGGCGGCCTATGTCGTGGTGGTCGGCAAGGACGGCTATCGCGCCGTGCTGTCGCTGGCCGAGACCGACCCCAGCTTCCGCGACGCGCCGATCATTCTGGCCGACCGAAAAGACGAAGGGCCCCTCGCGGAGAACGAAGGGCCCTGGCGTCTGGTGATCGGCGCCGACGCCCGTCCCGATCGCGGCGTGCGCCAGGTCGAGACGGTGTCGGTGGTGCTGGCGCCTTAGCCGAACAGCTTCTTCGCCGTCTGGGCGACCAACTCGCCCTGGTGGCGGGCGCCGGCCAGGTCGATCTCGGTCGGCTGGCGGCTGCCGTCGCCGCCGGCCACGGTGGTGGCGCCGTAGGGCGCGCCGCCGACGATCTCGTCGACGTTCATCTGGCCCTGGTGGCTATAGGGCAGGCCGACGATGGTCATGCCGAAGTGCAGCAGGTTGGTGATGATGCTGAACAGCGTCGTCTCCTGGCCGCCGTGCTGTGTGGCGGTCGAGGCGAAGGCCGCGCCGACCTTGCCGTTCAGGGCTCCGCGCGCCCACAGGCCGCCGGCCTGGTCGAGGAACGCAGCCATCTGCGACGACATCCGGCCGAAGCGGGTGCCGGTGCCGACGATGATGGCGTCGTAGTGCTCCAGGTCGGCGATGCTCGCGATCGGGGCGTCCTGGTCGAGCTTGAAATGGGCGGCTTTGGCGACTTCCAGCGGCGCCGTCTCGGGCACGCGCTTGATGTCGACCACGGCGCCCTCGACCGAGCGCGCGCCTTCGGCGACGGCCTTGGCCATGGTCTCGATGTGGCCGTAGCTGGAATAGTAGAGGACGAGGATCTTCGGCATGACGGGCTCCCATTGGTCTCGGCGAAACGCCTCAACCGGCGCGCCGTTCTGCAACTGACGCTGTGTCAGATATGATCGCCCGCCCTCCCGTCAAGACCGCTCCGCGCCGATCGGCGAAATTTCCTGGAGATGTCGTAGGGAGGGCAGGCTGCCGCCTCGCGGCGGTGGTCGCCGTCAGCCCAGGGTGTGGACCGCGGGGGCCGCGATGGTCATCCAGATCGTCGCGACCAGGCTGACGCCGGCGAGCGCCAAGGTCATCAGGTTCTTCATCGTCGTCCCTTCTCTCTGACGGAGAGATGGGTGTGGCGAGAATGTGGCGCAAGGCGCCCGTCTAGATCGTCTTCGCGCGGCGGGGCAGGGCCTCCCACTCCCGTCGCAGCATCGAGAACAGCAGCGAAGAGACGTAGCGGTCCGCGCGGCGATGCACCTCGCGCAACGTGCCCTCGTGGACGAAGCCCTCGCGGCGGTAGACGTGCTGGGCGCGCGGGTTTTCCCCGGAGACGCCCAGCTCCAGCCGGTTGCAGCCGGTGGTCTCGAACACATGGTCGACGAGGGCCGGGACCAGCCGGCGGCCGAGGCCTTCGCCCGCGCGAGCCGCGCCCAGCCGCTTCAGCAGGACGACGCCGTGCGGGTTGTCGAGCTTCATCAGGATGGCGAATGCCAGCAGCCGGCCGTCCTCGCGCCAGACCAGGTAGCGGGCGTCGCTGGAGGCCATGTGGCGGGCATGTTCCTCCGCCTCGAAAGCCCCGATGAAGACGTCGTAGCCCGGCATGCGCTCGATCGCCATGATCGCCGGGATGTCCTGCGGCGCGGCCGGTTCGAGCGCCATCGTCAGAGCCTCCGCGCGACCTTCTTGATGACGCCGGAAAAGGTCATCATCGGCTCGCCGCCGGGGGAGAGCAGGCCGCGCACGAAGACCATCTACTTGCCCGACTTCACCACCTCGCCGGTGCATTCGACGAGATCGCCCTCATGGGCCGGGCCGACGTACTCGCCGCCCAGGCTGACGGTCACGGCGTGGGTGTTCTCCAGCTCGCGCCAGGCCAGGGCGAACAGGGCGAAGTCGGCGAAGGTCATCATGCAGCCGCCGTGCATGAAGCCGCCGCCGTTCATGTGCTTCTTCTCGGCCCGGAAGGCGCAGCGGATCGAGCCGTCTTCCTCCTCGCGGAAGTAGTAGGGACCGGACTGCGCCTCGAACGGGTCGTGATCCCCCCAGAAGCGCCAGCCCGCCCATTCGCCGTCGGTGATCAGCCGGGGTCCGTTGGGAGCTTCGTTTCCGCCGTCCATGTCGCCTGTCCCTCTTTCCTGTCGCTCCCTCTTAGCGAAGCGGCGGCGCTCTGCGAACACGGCGCGAACCGGAAGTTGACGGGGCCCATCCATAGGCGAGCGCGGCAGATCCGGCGCGTGTAGAAAAATGTCTATTTTATCATAGTTTTATGACGGATATCTTGGGCGCTACCCGAGGTGGTTTTTCAATTCTAAGGTGTCTCCGAGGCGTTTGTCGGGGGCTTTCATGAGTGTCGGGATCGGCGGCCGGGTATGGCTGTCTGCGCGGGCGTACGGTTCCGCCCCAGGAAGGGCGAACCTTCCGGGGCGCCTGCGACGGGGTGCGATGATCCTGGTCGCGGCGATCCTGGCGGCCGGCGCATCGACTGTTGGCGCTCAGGAGGACATCGACCAGCCGCCGTTGAACATGCCGCTGGACGGAAACTCCGTGGATCTCGTGACGGGGCAGCTGATCGTCGACGGCGGCCGGCTGACCATCGGCGTGCCCGGGAAGGGCGGTATGGAGTACAGCCGGTTCAGGGAGGGCAGATACTGGCGCGACTCCAACTTCGGAAGGGTCAAGAAGCCGCGGCGTGATCCCTGGGAAACCTATGCCTCCATCGGCAACAGATCGGAGGCCTTCGAGCCGGATCTGGGGGCGGGCTATCACCAGTTGGTCGCCACGGGATCGACCTTGGTCAAGAACGCCGACGGGACCTATACCTATACGCAGCCGGATGGGACTGCGGCGACCTACGCCGCCGGCGGAAGCAACAACATCACGTCTCTCTCCCGTCCCTCCGGAGAGGTCATCACCTACACGTACAATGCGCCCGATGGCGGCATGTTGTTGTCTGTAAACAACAATTTCGGGTACCAGCTAAAGTACGTCTACGAAAATGTCTGCTCGGCCGGGACCTGTTCGCGCCAGCTGACGAAGGTCATCGCGCTGAACAACGCCGTCGAGGTCTGCGATCCGACGGCCTATGAATGTCAGCTGACGAGGAGTTGGCCGACTCTCAGTTTCGCCTATGGCCAGAACTGGCACAGCGTGACGGACAGCGCTGGGAAGACGACGACCTTCACCTACAATACGCGCGAGCTGATCACAAAAGTTCAGTTCCCGACGGGCAACTCGATCGACTTGAGATATGTCGGGGAAACGCCGCCTTTCGGCACCCCGGACGGCTACATTGCAGCCCTGAGCAACGGCGCCGGCACATGGACCTACGCCTACACGGGCGCCGGGCGAAGCACTTACTTCCAGACGACCCGCGTGACGGATCCGACGAACCGCACGACCACGTATGAGGTCTACAAGCTCAACTCGAGCGTCCTGAAGATGACGGACCCCAACGGCGGCGAGACCGTGACGGAGTATGAGGGGGAAAGCGTTCGGGTGAACAGCAAGACCAACCCCGAAGGCGACAAGACCGTCTACGCCTACGACGCCCGGGGCAACGTGATCGAGAAGCGGTTGGTCGCCAAGCCGGGCTCCGGTCTCGCCGACATCGTGACGACGTTCGAGTTTCCAGCGACCTGCACCGATCGGAAGACCTGCAACCGGCCGACGGCGACGGTTGATCCGCGGGGCGGGCGTTCCGAGTACGCCTACGATCCGGCGCATGGCGGCGTGCTGACCGAGACGAAGCCGGCGCCGACCGTCGGCGCGGTTCGGCCGCAACTGCGTTACGGTTACCAGAGCCGAAGCGCGGTCTATCTGAACAGCGTCGGCGCCCTCGTCAGCGGAAGCCCCGTCTCGCTGCTGGCGTCGGTCAAGTCGTGCAGCCAGGGCGCGACCTGCGCCGGAACAGCGGACGAAACCGTGGCCGAGACCGACTATGGCCCGACCGCCGGCGTCAACAATCTGTTGGCGGTGTCGGTCGCGACGCGTTCCGGGAACGGCGCCGTGCAGAGCGTCGAGGGCTCAGCCTACGACGCCGTCGGCGATCTCGTATCGGTCGACGGGCCTCTTCCCGGAGCCGCCGACGTGACGCACAGCCGCTACGACATCATGCGGCGCGTGGTCGGCGTGGTGATGTCCGATCCGGACGGCGCAGGACCGCTCAAGTATCGCGCCGTGCGCAACACCTACGACGACAACGGCCGCCTGATCCTGGTCGAACGGGGGCAGGTGAACAGCCCGTCCACCGGAGACTGGTCGTCCTTCGCCCCTCTGGATCGCCGCGAGACGCTCTACGACGGGACAGGGCGCCCGGTCACCGTGAAGCTGACCGACGGCGTGGCGGCGACCCGGCTGGTGCACTATGCCTTCGACGCCGCCAACCGTCCCCTATGCACGACCGAGCGGATGAATCCGGCCGGCTTCTCCGCGCTGCCGACGTCGGCCTGTACGCCGGGCCCGGCGGGCGTCAACGGCGCCGATCGCATCGTAAGGACCGACTACGACGCCGCCGGCCGGGTTCAGACCATCAAGAGCGCCTACGGGTCTGCGCTCGAACAGACGACCCGCGCCTACACCTACAGCGCCAATGGCAAGCCGCTGACCGAAACCGACGCCGGCGGGAACCGGACGACATACGAGTACGACGGCTTCGACCGGCTCGTGAAGACGCGCTATCCCTCGACGACGACGGCCGGCGTCAGCTCCACGACCGACTATGAGCAACTGACCTATGACGCCGCCGACAACGTCGTCCAGAAGCGGCTGCGCGACGGCCAGACGGTCACCATGACCTACGACGCTCTGAACCGGATCACTCAGGAGCGGGACGGCGCGATCAACACCTATGATCTGGCGGATCGAAAGCTCACGACAACGCGGTCGGGCCAGGTCGTCACCTTCGCCTGGGACGCGCTCGGACGTCTCTTGAGCGAGAGCAGCGCGCTGGGCGCGGCGACGTTCCGGTACGACGCCGGGGGCCGGCGCACCCGCCTGACCTGGCCGGACGCCTTCTATGTCGACTACGACTACAATGCCGAGGGGGAGTTAACCGCCGTCCGCGAGAACGGCGCGACCTCGGGTCCCGGGGTGCTGGCGACCTTCGCCTACGACCTACGCGGCATGCGCACCGCGGTCGTTCGCGGCAATGGCGTGACCAGCGCCTACGCCTACGACGGCAACGCCCGGCTGACCGGCCTCTCGCTGGATCTCGCCGGAAGCGGTTTCGACCAGACCTGGACCCTGACGCGGAATGCGCCGGGCCAGATCCTGACGCGATCGGGGAGCAACACGCTCTACGACGTCGCCCCTCCGGCCGTGTCGACACGGGCCTACGCCGCCAACGGTCTGAACCAGATCGTCTCCTCCGGGGGGCAGACCCTCTCCTACGACGGACGCGGCAATCTGCTGTCCGACGGGATCAACACCTACGCCTATGACATCGCCAATCGCCTGACCAACGTGGCGGGCGTCGCGCTCGCCTATGATCCCGTCGGGCGTCTGTCGCAGGTGACGGGCGCGGCGACGACGCGTTTCGCCTATGCCGGCGTGGACGTGATCGGCGAGTACGACGCCTCGGGCGCGCTGCTGCGCCGATATGTGCCCAGCGGCGTCGACGAGCCGCTGGTCTGGTACGAGGGAGCGGGGACCGGGGACCGCCGCTGGCTGGCGACGAACGAGCAGGGCTCGGTGGCCTCGCTGACCGGCGTCTCCGGAAGTCCGGTGACCCCGTCCACGCCCGCGAACACCTACGACGAGTACGGCGCGCCGGGCGCCGGCAACCAGGGCCGCTTTCAGTACACCGGCCAGATGTGGCTGCCGGAGGCAGGGCTCTATCACTACAAGGCGCGAGCCTATTCCCCGGTCCTGGGCCGGTTCCTGCAGACCGATCCGATCGGCTACAAGGACGGCATGAACCTGTACGCCTACGTCGGCAACGATCCGATCAACAAGACGGATCCGACCGGCATGCAGAACAACACCAACTACTATCAGCTGGGCGTGCAATGGTTGACCGGGCGCGGGCCCAGGCATCAGGTGTTCCGCCAGGACGACCCTGCCACGAGAACCCTGCGTCGGCACGACAGCTTCGACCGGATGAGGGTTTGGATCTCCGAAAACGGGGCTGACAGGGTCGGGCAGAAGCTGTCCTGGGATCACAGCATCGGCGGCGTCGGAGGGATCTTCGTCTACGGGAGTCAGTACAGCGCCATATTCACCGGAGGGCGGACGGCGAACATCGCGGCTGCGTATCTCGGTTCCTACGAGGCTGAGTTTACGATCCGCGGCATCGACGACAAGGGGATCGCGACGGTGGACGTCCACGCCTGGAACGACAGCGATCTCAAGTCGGCCACGCACCCGCCTTACGTGGGCTATACGACCTCCTGGCAGAAGAATGTCGAGCCGCGGATTCAGTCGATGGAGCCCAAGACCGGGCCTCTCTCGCCGACCCGGCAGGACTTCTACTGGACCGAGCAGGTCAAGGTCGCCAAGTGTCCGCTCAACGCCGCCGCCTGCAAGGAATAGGGAGCGATCGACGATGCGACCGACGATGACAATCCTGGCCGTCTGCGTCGCCGCCTTCGCGACGGCCTGCACGGCCAGGCCGCTCCAGCGCGAAGACCTCGTCGGGACCTGGGTCTACGACAGCCGGGGCGATGGTCCCGTCGAGCCGGCTGAAGCGCGGCAAGGGCGCGTGACCCTACGCGCCGACGGTCGACTCGAGGTGCGGAATGTTTCCGGCATCGTGGTCAGGGTCGATCAGCGCGGAACCTTCGCGGCGACAGGGCGCTGGGCGCTTTCCGAACAGCGCCCGGGGTTCCTGGAGCGGCGGCAGATTGAGATCGTCTACGACGACCGGCCGACGCCGATCATCGTCCACTATGACGAGTATCGGGGCGACGGGTACCTGACCTTCGCCCGCGACGAAGAAGCCGGTCGTTGGGTCAAGTATCGCAAGCGCCTCAAGTAGAGCAGGAGCAGGCTCGCGATCGGCGATCCAAGACAGGCCCCCGCCGGATGGGCTAGATATCCCGGATTCCCCGGGAGCCTCGCCTTGACCACCTCGCCCATCGAAGACGCCATCCTCGACCTGCTGGCCAAGACGCCGGCCGGCAAGAGCATCGACCCCGCCGAGGTCGCCAAGCAGCTGCAGCCCGAGCGTTGGCAACGGATCCTGCCGCAGGTGCGGGCCACCGCCGTCGGCCTGGCGCGTCAGGGCCGGCTGGTGATCACCCGCCACGGCAAGCCCGCCGATCCCGATAGCTTCAAGGGCGTGTATCGGCTAAAGCTGCCGTAGGTTGGTCCTCAAAGGAAACGGACTCATGATCGTCTACGGCGCCACGCTTTCCCCCTTCGTCCGCAAGACCCTGGCGGCCGCCGCCGAGAAGGGGATCGACGTCGAGCACCGCGTCCCGCGGCCGGGCGTTCCCGATCCCGATTTCCAGGAATGCAGCCCGTTCGGCAAGATTCCGGGCTTCCGGGACGGCGACTTCTGCATCTCGGACTCCAGCGCCATCATCGCCTATTTCGAGGCGATCAAGCCGGAGCCGGCCCTGATCCCGGCCGAGGCGAAGGCTCGGGCCCGCACCGTCTGGTTCGAGGAGTTCGCCGACACCATCCTGGTCGGGGCCGCCGGCAAGATGTTCTTCAACCGCATCGTCGTGCCGATGTTCATGGGCCGCGAGGGCGACGCCGGCGTGGCCGACGCCGCCGAGCAAAAGGAAATGCCGCCGATCCTCGACTACCTCGAGCGCGTGGTTCCGGCGCCGGGCGGTCACCTGGTGGGCGACGGCCTGACCCTGGCGGACCTGGCCGTGGCCAGCCCCTTCGCCAACCTGCGCCACCTGAACTTCGATCTGTCGAAATGGCCCCGGACCAAGGCCTGGGCCGACGCCATGCTCGACCGCCCGGCCTTCGCCCGCATGATCGAAGGCGAGACCCGGCTGCTCAGCCGGTAGGCGCGCTTCGCCCCTTCTCCGTCGTCGTCATCCTCGCGACAAGTCCGACGATGACGGAGGAGGAGGAGCGTCCCATATCCCGCCGATGAGTCTCGACGCCGTTCTCGCCGACATCCGCGCCTGCCGGGCCTGCGCCGGAGAGTTTCCCCACGCCCCGAGGCCGGTGGTGCGGGTCGCGGCGGGGACGCGGCTGCTGATCGCCGGCCAGGCGCCCGGGCGACGGGTGCACGAGAGCGGTCTGCCTTTCGACGACGCCTCGGGCGACCGCCTGCGCGACTGGATGGGCGTCGACCGCGCGACCTTCTACGGCCACCCCGCCATCGGCGTGGCGGCCATGGCCTTCTGTTTTCCGGGCACGGACCCCAAGGGCGGCGACTATCCGCCGCCGCGCCGCTGCGCCGAGCTCTGGCGGGGGTCGCTGCTGGCCGAACTCGAGGCGGTTGAACTGACCCTGCTGGTCGGGGGTTACGCCCAGGCCTGGGCCTTGGGCGGGCGGATGAAGGCGACCATGACGCAGACCGTACGAGCCTGGCGCGAGTATCTGGACGGCGGCGTCCTGGTGCTGCCGCATCCGTCCTGGCGCAACACCGGCTGGTTGAGGCGAAATCCGTGGTTCGAAGACGAGGTTGCGCCTTTCCTCCGCCACAGGGTCGCGGGCATGGTGGCGGCATGAACCGCCGCGCGCTCCTCATCTCCGCCGGCGCGGCCGGGCTGTCGGCCTGCGCCCCCACCATCCAGCTGGCCGGCCTGCCGGGACCCGAGTTCAAGGGGCCCAGGTTCGAGGGCGACGTCTTCGTCAGCTTCGACGACGCACGTCTCGGCCTCACGACCTGGAAGGCGGAGGGGCGGACCAAGGCCGTCGTCGTCGCGCTGCACGGCATGAACGACTACGCCAACGCCTTCCACTTCGCGGCGCCGGTCTGGGCGCAGGCCGGGATCACGACCTACGCCTTTGATCAGCGCGGTTTCGGCCGTTCGCCCCAGCGCGGGGTCTGGGGCGGCGAGGCCCTGATGACCGAGGATCTGCGCGTCTGCGTCGGCGTGGTCCGCAAGCTGCACCCGGACGTGCCGGTGACGGTGATCGGCGAGAGCATGGGCGGGGCGGCGGCGATCGTCGCCTTCGCCTCGCAGCGGCCGCCGGACGCCCACCGCCTGGCCCTGATGGCGCCGGCCGTCTGGGGCTGGTCCAGCCAGCCGCTGCCGTACAAGACGGCCCTCTGGTTCACCGCCCATGTCGCCGGCAGCACGGTGCTCAAGCCGCCGCGCTGGATCACCGACCGGGTTCAGCCGACCGACAACTACGACGAACTGATCGCCATGGGACGCGACCGGCTGATGATCTGGGGCGCGCGCAACGACACCCTCTACGGGCTGGTCGACCTGATGGAGATGGCCTGGGCCGGCGTCGGGCGGCTGGTCGTGCCGACCGCCTATTTCTATGGCGCACGCGACGAGATCATCCCCCAGGAGCCGACCTTCGAGTCCGCCCGACGGCTGAAGCCCTCCGACCGCTCGGCCTACTACGCCGACGGTTGGCACCTGCTCAGCCGCGACAAGCAGCGCGACCGGGTGATCGGCGACGTCCAGAGCTGGATCCTCGATCCGGCCGCGGCCTTCCCCTCCGATCCGCCGACCATTCCCACCGCGCCGGCGGCGCGGCGCAGACCCGCGGTTTGAGGCTTGTTCGACGGCGCGCGCGGGCGTACATCCCGCCGCGCACGTTCCTTCCCCTAAACGGCAAAGTTCACGGCATGACCCTGTTCGATTCTCCCGACTTCACGAACCACGAAGGCGTACACGCCGTCTTCGACGAAAAGTCCGGCCTGAAGACCATTATCGCCGTTCACTCGACCGCTCGCGGCCCGGCCGCCGGCGGCTGCCGCATGTGGCCCTACGCCAGCGCCGAGCAGGCCCTGACCGACGCCCTGCGGCTGTCGCAGGGGATGTCCTACAAGAACGCCATGGCCGACCTGCCGCTCGGCGGCGGCAAGTCGGTGATCATCGGCAATTCGCGCACCGACAAGACGCCGGCCCTGTTCGAGGCCTTCGGCCGAGCGGTCGACGGCCTGGGCGGCCAATACTGGACGGCCGAGGACGTCGGCGTCTCGCCGGGCGATCTGGCCCACGCCAGCCGCGTCACCAAGTACGTCGCCGGCCTGGAAGGCCATCCGGCCGCCTCGGGCGATCCGAGCCCGGTGACCGCCGAGGGCGTGTTCCGCGGCGTCCGCCTGTGCGTCGAGCGCGCCTATGATCGCGACCTGACCGGCGTCACCGTCGCGATCCAAGGCGTCGGCCATGTCGGCGCCTACCTCGCCGAGAAGCTGCACGCCGCCGGCGCCAAGCTGGTGATCACCGACGTCAACGAACAGGCCCTGGCCGCCGTAGCCGCCAAGACCGGCGCCCAGATCGTCGCGCCGGACGCCATCTTCGATGTCGAGGCCGAGGTCTTCGCCCCCTGCGCCCTGGGCGGCGCGGTCAACCTGCAGAGCCTCTCGCGCCTGAAGGGCCGCGTCATCGCCGGCGCCGCCAACAACCAGCTGGCCGCCCCCGAGGTCGGCCGCCTGCTGTTCGACAAGGGCCTGCTCTACGCCCCGGACTATGTGATCAACGGCGGCGGCATCATCAACGTCGCGGCCGAGATCATCGGCATCGAGAACGGAACCGCCTTCGATGCCGACTGGGTGAACGCCAAGCTCGACCGCCTGGCCCTGACCCTGGCCGAGGTCCTCGACCGCTCGGCCGCCGAAAAGCGCCCGACCCACGAGGTCGCCGACGAGATGGCCAAGGCCCGCATCGCCGACGCCACCCGGGTGAAGGCCGCGGCCTAGGCCCCGAGGGGACATGCTCCGCAGGTGCATGTCCCCTCGTCAGGCGCGCTTGCTGCCGCTGATCGCTGCGCCGGCGTCCTTGTCGAGCCGCCAGTAGACCAGGACCGCCAGCAGGGTGGTCGCGCCGACGGCCAGGTAGGGCAGGGTGAAGCGGTCGGGCGTCAGCTGGCCGCCCGCGCCCCGGGCCAGGTGAAGCATCAGGCCGCCGAAACTGACCCCCATGGCCAAGCCGATCTGCTGGGTCACCGCCGACAGGGTCGAGGCCTGGGCGATCTGGTCCTGGGGCACGTCGGCGTAGGCGATGGTGTTGGCGGCGATGAACTGGCTTGAGCGGGCGAAGCCGGCCCCGGTCAGCATGACCATGATCAGCCAGATGGGCGTATCGGCCCGGAAGAAGCCCGGCGCGGCGGTGAGCAGGGCCGTCAGGGTCACGAACAGCAGCAGCACCAGCCGGAAGCCCCAGCGCTTGAGCAGCGGCGCGGCGAACGGGCGCGCGACGAAGACGCCCAGGCCGCCGGCCAGGGTCACCGACCCGGCCTGCAGCGGCGACCAGCCCAGCCCGACCTGCAGCAACAGCGGCATCAGGAAGGGACTGGCCCCGATGCCCAGTCGGACCAGGGTCCCGCCCAGCAGACTGGCCCGGAAGGTGGGATAGCGCAGCAGCTGGAGGTTCAGGATCGGGCGCGGCGTCCGGCGGGCCAGCCGCACATAGGCCCAGCCGCAGGCCAGGGCGGCCAGGACGACGCCGACGGCCAGCGGCGCGGGCAGCAGGCTCAGTCCGGCGGTCTCGGCGACGACCACGACCCCGGTGATCGCCGCCGCCGACAGCAGGAAGCCGCCGATGTCGAACGGCCCGGGATCGACGGCGGGAATACGGGGCACCAGCTTGATCACCGCGATCATGCCCAGCAGTCCGATCGGCAGGTTGATGAAGAAGATCCACGGCCAGTCGGCGACCGACAGCACGAACCCGGCCAGCGGCGGCCCGACCAGGGGCCCGACCAGCGCCGGCATGGTGAACCACCCCATGGCCCGGATCAGGTCCTCGCGCGGGGCCGAGCCGACCACGATCAGCCGCGCCACGGGGGTCATCATCGCCCCGCCGATCCCCTGGACGATCCGCGCGCCGACCAGTTCGCCGAGATTGCTGGAGAAGCCGCACAGGGCCGAGCCGAGCAGGAACACGCCCATGGCGGCCAGGAAGACGCGCCGAGGCTCGAACCGCTCCGCCGCCCAGCCGCTGATCGGGATGAAGATGGCCAGCGCCAGAATGTAGGAGGTCAGAGCCAGCTTCAGGTGGACCGGGTCGGCGTCGAAGGCCTTGGCCAGGGTCGGCAGGGCCGTCGACAGGGCCGTGGAGTCGATGAACTCCATGAACAGGGCGCTGGCGACGGCGAGATAGGCGATGCGGGGAACAGTCCGGGCGGGCGGCGGCGCGGCCTCGCTCGGCTCGGCGTTCGCCGGCCGCTCTGTCGGTTCCTCGGACACGCTCTCCTGTTAGCGCCGAGGCAGCTTCTGTTCAAACCGGACCTTCTGCGGCGGCTGGCCGCTGATCGTGAAGTTGACCCCGACGACGGTGTCTTCGCGTGAGATTCCGTAGGCGCCGGTCTCCCGGCGCGCGACGCTCAGCGCCACCTGCCGGTCGCCTTGCCGCCACCCGAGACCGACCTGGGCCTTGCCGTATTCGGCCAGCCGCTCCACCGACCAGCCGCCGCGACGCCAGCCCTGGATGGGGTCGCGGATCAGATTGAGGCCGAACGCCTCGCCGGAGCCGGCGGCGAAGACGAACCAGCGGCCCTTGCCCCGATCCTGCGGCGGCGGGCCGATACGCAACAGCAGCCGGCGGGCGTCGAAGCCGCGCTCGGCGGGAGGCGCGGTCAGGGGCAGGGCGGGGATCGCCTCGGCGTCGGTGCGCATCTCGAGACGGGCGGCCGGCGCTCGGCGCGTCGGCTGGAAGGCGGCGCGACGGAGATCGCCCGGCGGCGAGGACGCCATGGCGCGGCGCTCGATGGACGGCTGGGGCGCCGGCGCGGCGGCGAGGGTCTCGATCGGCGGCGCCGGCGGCGGTCCGCCCGCGAGCGGCGGCGTTTCGAGGTTCTCGGCCCAGCGGCCGGTCCGGATCAAGGCGTCGGGGTCGTGCACGGGCGCGCCGGCCAGGAAGGCCGTCGACGGGACGCCGTCCACATCGTCGCCCCAGCCGTTCGCTGAGAAGAGGCAGGCGCCGCCCAGGACGGTCACGCCCAGTAATGTCCGCCCCCGCATCGCGCCCCCGCACGTCCGGTTTCCCCAGCGAAAGGGTTAACAACTCGGGGACGAAGCGCAACCCTTCTTCGCGGTCGGTCGAGGCTCGGTCGGACCGGCCGAAGCATGGCCTGCGACGAAGGTTCTGTAACAGAACGTCAGCGTCCGGAGAGCGTCGAGACGCCGTTAAGACTTGCCCCGAACCTGCGCGCTCGGCTAGGCAGGACCCCGCGCAAGGCGTCGACCTAGAGCCGCGAAGACGGACGGATCGAAGACGCCCATTTTATAGGAGGGCGTCCAGTCATGGGCGAAACCACGATTCCGGGCCTCGACCAGGCTCCGACCAAACACGCCGGCCTTGTCGCCTGGGTGAAAGAGATCGCCGCGCTGACCAAGCCGGATCGCGTTCACTGGTGCGACGGCTCCGACGCGGAGTGGGAGGCCCTGACGACCCGTCTGGTCGAGGCGGGCACCCTCAAGCGCCTGAACCCGGCCAAGCGTCCCAACAGCTTCTACGCCGCCTCCGACCCGCGCGACGTCGCCCGCGTCGAAAGCCGCACCTTCATCTGCTCCGAGAACGAGATCGACGCCGGCCCGACCAACAACTGGTCCGATCCTGTCGAGATGCGCGAGCGCCTGGCCGGCCTGTTTGACGGCTGCATGCGCGGCCGCACGATGTATGTCGTACCCTTCTGCATGGGTCCGCTGAACTCGCCGATCAGCGCCCTGGGCGTGGAGATCACCGACAGCGCCTATGTCGCCATCTCGATGCGGGTGATGACCCGCATGGGCAAGGGCGCCCTGGACATGCTGGGCGAGGACGGCTTCTTCGTCCCGGCCGTACACACCCTGGGCGCGCCGCTGGCCGAGGGCCAGGCCGACGTGCCGTGGCCCTGCAACGACGACAAGTGGATCGTCCACTACCCCGAGACCCGCGAGATCTGGTCCTACGGCTCGGGCTACGGCGGCAACGCCCTGCTCGGCAAGAAGTGCTACGCCCTGCGCATCGCCTCGGTCATGGCCCGCGACGAGGGCTGGTTCGCCGAGCACATGCTGATCCTGAAGCTGACCTCGCCCAAGGGCGCGGTCCGCTACGTCGCCGCCGCCTTCCCGAGCGCCTGCGGCAAGACCAACCTGGCCATGCTGCAGCCGACCATCGACGGCTGGAAGGCCGAGACCGTCGGCGACGACATCTGCTGGATGCGCTTCGGGGACGACGGCCGCCTGTACGCGATCAACCCGGAAGCCGGCTTCTTCGGCGTGGCTCCGGGCACCGGCATGGCCACCAACAAGAACGCGGTCGAGGCGCTGAACCACGACACCGTCTTCACCAACGTGGCCCTGACCGAGGACGGCGACGTCTGGTGGGAAGGCCTGACCGACGACAAGCCGGCCAAGCTGACCGACTGGCGCGGCAACGCCTGGACGCCGGAGAGCGCCGAGCCCGCCGCCCATCCGAACGCGCGCTTCACTGTCGCCGCCGCCCAGTGCCCGGTCATCGCCGGCGAGTGGAACGATCCGGCCGGCGTGCCGATCAGCGCCATCCTGTTCGGCGGTCGTCGCGCCAGCGCCGTGCCGCTGGTCACCGAGGCCTTCGACTGGGCCCACGGCGTGTTCATGGGCTCGACGGTCGCCTCGGAAGGCACCGCTGCGGCCGAGAACAAGGTCGGCGAGCTGCGCCGCGATCCGTTCGCGATGCTGCCCTTCTGCGGCTACAACATGGGCGACTACTTCGGCCACTGGCTGGACGTCGGCGCTCAGGCGGACGCCGACAAGCTGCCGAAGATCTTCATGGTCAACTGGTTCCGCAAGGATGAGGCCGGCAAGTTCGTCTGGCCGGGCTACGGCGAGAACGCCCGCGTCCTGAAATGGATCTTCGAGCGCCTGGAGGGCGATACGGCTGCGGTCGACACCGCCATCGGCCGGCTGCCGGCGCCGGGCGCCCTGGATGTCTCGGGCCTGGACCTGAAGGACGCCCAGCTGGAGCTGCTGCTGACCGTCGACCGCGACGTCTGGACCGAGGAAGCCTCGCTGATCCCGGCCTTCTACGGCAAGTTCGGCGACCGCCTGCCCAAGGCCCTGTGGAGCCAGCACGAAGCGCTCACCCAGCGCCTCAGCGGCCAGGCGGCGGTGGCGGCCGAGTAGGCCGCCGACGCTCGTTTCGGAAGACCAGGAGCCCGCGGCGACGCGGGCTCCTTCTGTTTCCGGCGTCAGAACGGGTTCAATCCCGACGCAGCACCATCACGTGGAGCGACCCGTCGGCGTCGGTGACCGAGAAGGAATCCGGCGCGCCGATGGCGGCGTGGGCTCGGGTGTAGTTCAAGGTCTCGAAGTCGCCGCTGGCGTCTTCGATGAGCTCCCACTGCGTCCCCACGGTGGACAGGAGAGCCATCGCCTCGGCCTTGTCCCGCGCCACCAACAGACGGATTTTCGCCACTTGGGTTACCTCCCTGGGTCCTATTGTAGTTGCGTCAGCACGTTCTTGAGCTGTTGCTCTTCGAGGTCGCGCAGGACCTCGCCAAGCAGAGGGAAGGTGGTCCCCGTGTCGTAGACGCGGTCGGCCATGTTCACGTTGATCTGCGTAGCGAGAATGGCGTTCTTCAGCTTGGCGCGTGCCTCCGCCGGCGGGGCGGCGAGGCCGGCGGGTCCGGTCCTCCACTCGGCCGGAGCCTGTAGTTTCGCGAGGATCTGGTCGATGATCAGGTCCTTGTTCGCGGTTTCCCGATCGAGCGCGCGCACGCTACGCAGTGCATTGACCTGCTGGATGTAGTCCGACGCTTGCATCCGGGTCTTGGCGGCGACCAAGGTCAGGCAGGCGTCGCGGACGGTCGCGCGGCCCGCCTCTTCTCGAACTTGGCTCTCGGTCTTGGTGACGGCGGCGGCCTGGCCCGCCGCGCTGTCGTCCCTCAGCGCGATACGGATGCACATCATCTCGATTTCGTTGAATCCGTCTGCGGTCTTGACGATATCGACGACGGCCTTGGCGACCGTCGCCAGATCGGACTTCACACCCTGTTCCTGGCCGCCTCCCGCGCCACTGTTGGGCGTTTCCGCTGTTGTAGACGCGCTCATGCCGGCGCCGAGACCGCCGGCCTTGGCGGCTTCCAGGATCGAGGCGTGCACCTTCTGGGCCAAGGAAAGCTCGGTCGTCGCTGCGGAGAGCCGCCTTGTCGCCGTATCGCAAGCGGCCTTCTTGTCAGCGTCCTTCGGATCGCTGGTCAGGGCTTTGCAGCCGGCTTCGCCGCCGGCGGCGTCGAGGGCCTGGTCGGCGCTCTTCTTCTCGATCTCAGCCCGCGCGAGCCGTTCGGCCGCACGCTCGATCAGGACAGCGGTCTCGCCCGGTGAGCGGACGTCGGCGGTCGTGCCGCCGGCGACGAGGATGGTGGACGGACGGCGGACCGCGCCGGTGAGCTGTTCGATGGCCAGGACGCTCACCATGTTGCGCGAGTCCCGGGCCGCCTGGACAACGAACTCTTCCTTGCTGATCGCGCCCGAGATGTAGCGCTCGCAGGTCCGGTACATCGACTCCCGCAGCAGATTGATCGTCTGGGTTCGCTCGATCGTTCCGGCGGCCTCGGCCAACGCGATAGCGGCGCGGGTCTGGAGCTCCTGCTTATTGGGGTTGAGTCCCAACTCGCCCGCCGCGCTCATGGACATGGCGCTGAACGCGTCCGGCGCCGCCTCGGCGCAGATCGCGAGATGGTTGTTGACCTTCGCCGAGTAGGTGCTTCGCTGCTTCGCATCGACCGTGACGATCCCGGGGTCGCCGAGCGTCCGGTTGCGATAGACGGTGTTGGTTTCGGCGCAGGCGGCAAGCGCGCAGAAACTCATAAGCGCCGCAAGGCGCAGTGCGACCGATGACATGAGGCCCCCCAAGGCGATCAGCCTGGGTTAAGTGGCGCCTCGTCGGCCGCGAGAGTCAACCCTTCCGAGAGGGGTTGGTCGTCAAACCGATACGTCGAGCCGGTGGTTGCGGATCAGGCCGCCTCGAACAGGGCCTGACGGGCCGCGCGCGAAGGCAGGGCGACCACTTCGCCGCCGGCCGGGGCTTCCGGCTGTTCGGCCAGCTCCTCGGGCGTGGCCAGCAGGCCGGCCGCGCGGGCCTTGAGGCCGGCTTCGCGCTGCGAGGTCCAGGCGGCGATCTGCGGGGCGAACAGCAGCGGCAGGACGATCGGCCAGACCCACAGCAGCAGGTCGGGGCGGGGCAGCAGAGCGACGGTGAAGAACAGGCCGGCGAAGAACTCGTTGCGGAAGTTCGTCTTGGCGTCCTCGCGGCTCAGGCCGTCGGCGTCGCGGTTCTGGGTCGCCCAGCCGGCGTCCTTGCCGAGCAGGATCTGGAACACGGCCCGGGTGTTGCCGATCATGTAGATCGGGGCGGTCAGGGCCGACAGCACCATCTCGGTCGCCATGCTCTTGATCATGGCCTTGCCGCCGCCGAAGGCGCGGCGCTCTTCCGGACGGAAGAAGGCCAGGCCGAAGCCCATCAGCTTGGGGCCCAGCAGCATGCCGACGGTCAGCATGGTGGCCCACATCAGCGGGTTGTATTCGGGCACCAGGAAGTACCACCAGGTCCCCCAGTCCGGCTTGTTGCCGACCTGGATCATCAGGCCGACGACCAGCGAGGCCAGCCAGAGGGGCGAGGCCAGGTAGGCCATCAGGCCGACGGCCATCTGGAAGCGGCTCATCCAGTGCAGGCCCGGCGCGCCGATCAGGGCGATGTGCTGCAGGTTGCCCTGGCACCAGCGGCGCTCGCGCTTCATGAACTCGAGGATCGAGGGCGGGGTCTCTTCGTGGCTGCCGCCCAGGGTCGGGGTCACGTGGACGCCCCAGCCGGCGCGGCGGAGCAGTCCGGCCTCGACCACGTCGTGGCTCATGATGTGGCCGCCGAAGGGCTTGCGGCCCGGCAGGCTCGGCAGGCCGCAGGAGTCGGCGAAGGCCCGCACGCGCACGATGGCGTTGTGGCCCCAGTAGCTGCCTTCCGAGCCCGACCACCAGGCCAGGCCGGCCGAGGCGACGCGACCGTACAGGCGCACGCCGAACTGCGAGGCGCGGCCGAACAGGGTCTGGGCCTTGACGATGGTCGGGGTGGTCTGGATCAGGCCGATGGTCGGATGGCGCTCCATGGCGTCGACCATGTGCAGGATGGTCTCGCCCGACATGGTGCTGTCGGCGTCGAGCACGATCATGTGGCTGTAGGCGGCGCCGAAGCGGCGGATCCATTCCGACAGGTTGCCGACCTTGCGCTCGGTGTTCTCGCGGCGGCGGCGGTAGTAGACGCGGCAGTTCGACTGCGGGCGGAAGGCCTGGAAGGCGTTCCACTCGGCCGTGGCGACGCGCTCGTCGGTGGTGTCGCTGAGGACGAACAGGTCGAAGTGCTGGGTCACGCCCAGGCGTGACAGCGAGGCCTCGATCTGCGCCAGGCGGCCGAACGAGGCCTGGGCGTCCTCGTTGTACAGCGGCATCAGAAGGGCCGTGCGCACGGTCGGGCGCGGCGGCGTCGCCGCAAAGTTCAGCTCGTCCTTGTTCCCGCGCTTGATCAGCACGGTCAGGCCGGCCACGGCGCTGCAGAACCAGCAGGAGATGGCCAGGATCAGGACTTCGAACAGGGCCAGACCGACGATCTCGAGCGGTAGGAAGCCGTCGTCGGCGTAGAGGCGGAACGGCACCCAGCTGGCCAGGGCGGCCAGGGCGAAGGTGGCGGTGAACAGAAGCAGGCGGCGGCGCGCGATATCGGCCGGCGACGCTTCGGGCGTGCGCTCGGACATCCTGCCGTCCGGGCCGAGCGACTGCTTCGGCATGGCCAGAGGCGCGGGCGCGGGCAGGTGCTCGCGCTCAGGCGCGCTCGGCGGCGCGTACGACGGCGCGTAGTCGTCGACGTACTGGATCGCGAGGTTGCTCGTGCCGTCCATGGAGGCCGCCGTTTTTCGTGAAGCGCCGTGATCTCACACAGGTCTGCGAGACTAGGGCGACGTGATCACAGTTATGTTATGCTGCGGCGCACTCGCGCAAGCCCTGATCGCAATTTCCTTTGTGGAAAGCGCGATTTATCGCACTTCTGCCATGATTTGAACCGTGATCGTTCCGTGATCGCGGCTCTAACGGGCAGATCACGGTCGATTTCGCATCCGTGAACGCCGGTTGTTCACGCCGGGCGAGTCGGCGGCGACGATCCGGCCTCCCGAGCGGCGACCGCGATCAGCCGCCGCTCGAGCACGAAGGCGGCCACGCCGACCCAGCCGACCAGCACGAAGGCGTAGACGCGCTCCCACAGGCCGACGTTGGCGGCGTTCACCACACCTGGGAACAGCGGGATGAAGTGGTAGTTGGTGATCGCCGTCAGCACGAGCATGGCCACGAACACCACGGCGAGGAAGAGCTTGAGGCGGCCGAAGCCCTCGACCCGCGCCAGGCCCCAGATCAGGAAGATCGGCGCCAGCTGGATGCCCAGGCCCAGGTTGATGATGGCGTGCATCGGGTCGGGATAGAGCCAGACGGTCGACAGGATCAGGCCGGCGGCGCCGAGCAGGAAGGCGACGAAGATCACCCCCGCCGCGACCCGGCCGCCGCCGAGCGCCAGCAGGGTCAGGGCGAAGCCCGACCCGGCGAAGGCCGCCGCCACCCCCGACAGCAGAATCCCCGCATTGAACAGCTGGGGCAGGGGCGCCGCCGCGCTGCCCAGCTCGCTGATGTACTGGGTGGCGTGGTTGAGCGTGGGGAAGGTCAGGGCGGCCGAGACGAAGGTCGCGCAGGCCAGGATCGGCGCCGCCATGCCGATCCACAACATCCAGCGTCGGCGGCGAAAGCGCGTCATGCGGCGCGCGCCGGCTCGGTCGGGGCGTCGGGCGTCTGGGCGGGCGGACGGTTCGCCGGATGGCGGCGCAGGCCCCACAGCGGCCGGATCGGCCCCAGGCGGCGAACGATCTCGTAGGTCAGCAGGCTGCCGCCCAAGGTGATCCCGACCAGCCACGGCGCCTCGATCCAGGCCGGCTGGTTCATGCCCTTCAGCACGAAGATGGCGATCACCAGGATGGTCTGATGGGCCAGGTAGCAGGGGAAGACGGCGTCGGTGACGTAGCGCAGGGCCGGGCCGTCGGTGTTGCGCAGGTAGCGGCTGCCGTAGCCCAGGATCGCCGCGATCGCGGTCCACTGGTTGACGGCGTAGACGACGTATTTGGGGATCGCCCAGAAGGCCCGGCCGCCCGGGTGGGCGGTCATCCACATCAGCAGCGCCAGGGAGACCAGCGCCATGATCAGGGCCGGGACGCGCCAGCGCTCGAAGTCGGCCCAGACCTCGTCCTTCAGGGCGATGGCGAAGCCGAACAGGAAGGCCCCCAGCGAGATGGCGTGGTTGTACCAGTCGACCGGCAGATGGTTGGTCAGGCCGAACCAGGGAAACAGCAGGATGCGGGCCAGGGCCAGGTAGACGATCGGCAGGAAGATCAGCTTCCAGCCATGCAGCCGCCCGCCGATCAGGGCCTCGAACCAGGCCAGCGCCCGCGGGAAGCACATCAGCGCCGCCGCGGCGAAGGTGTAGACGGTGATGTAGAGCACGAACCAGATGTGGTTCACCGGGATGCCGCGCAGGATCTCGGCGGGGCTGAACTGGTGCAGCCACCAGGCGACCAGGCCCTGGTCCCAGGTGCCCTTGTCGACGGATTCCAGCCAGGCCTGCGGCGGCACCAGGAACAGGATGCCGAACAGCAGCGGCGGCAGCAGCCGCTCCATCCGCGCCTTGGCCATGGCGCCGGGCGTCAGGCGGCGGGCCATGAAGCGCAGCGCGGCGCCGGAGACCAGGAACAGCAGGGTCAGCCGCCAGGGGCCGGTGGCCAGGATCGCCTCGGCCAGCCAGGCGAAGGTGTGCCGGCTGTGCACGTGCCAATCCCAGGGCGCATAGACCAGCGCCACATGGAACAGGATCAGCAGGCCGAACGCGCCGACCCGGATCCAGTCGAGATCCGCGCGGCGGGCAGTCTTGGCGGGAAGGGAGGACACAGCGACGGCGACTCTAGGCGGAACGACGGCGATAGTGGCGGGCGTCCTGCCAGAGAACCGTCCGGAAAGCGACTGTCATGACGTCGCTGGCGCGGCGATCCGGCGAGGCGTCGGAGGGGGCGAAGGCTCTGTAGAGGCGGGGGAAATCCGTCCGCACACCCGCTGCACAAGCCTGTGGCGCCGCAGCATCATTCCCAGGCAATTCCGCTGAGAAGTTCCGGTTTGCGTGGAGTTCAGGCGATTTCCCGGGATGACGCGGCGCCGCAAAACCGGCATTGGGCGGTCAACCGCGTCCGACTGTCGGAGGGAGGTCGCGGCCCCTGTGAAGCAGATTTCGCGATCTGCGCGTGAGCCCCCGGTCTGTTCCAGGCCGGGGGCTTTCGTTTTCCGCCCTTTGCTTCCGTGACGGCGCCCGCGCTACATCGGGTCATGATTACGCTGTGGCACTGCGCGGACGCGCGCTCCTTCCGCCCGCTCTGGGCCCTCGAGGAGCTCGGGCTCGACTACGACCTGAAGATGCTGCCGTTCCCGCCGCGATTCCTGGCGCGCGAGTACCTGGAAGAGAATCCCCTCGGCACCATCCCGCTGCTGGTCGACGGCGAGACGCGCATGACCGAGTCCTCGGCCATGATCGAGTACCTGTCGAACCGCCATGGCGGCGGGAGGCTCTCCGTCCGGCCCGACGAACCCGGCTATGGCGCCTATCTCAACGGCCTCTATTTCGGCGAGGCCACGCTGACCTTCCCGCAGACCCTGGTGTTTCGCTACACGCACCTGGAGCCGGAGGAGCGCCGCCAGCCCCAGGTCGCCGCCGACTACGCCAAGTGGTTCCTGGCCCGCCTCGGCGGGCTGGAGGCCGTGCTGGAAGCGGGCGACGTCTACGCCGCCGACCGGTTCACCGGCGCCGACATCTCGGTGACCTACGCCCTGCTCCTGTCGCACAGCCTGGGCCTGTCCGCGGAGTGGCCGCCGCTGGTCCGCGCCTACTGGGAGCGGATGTCGGCCCGCGAAGGCTTCCAGCGCGCCAAGACCAAGCAGCGCGACGCCGCCGCGGCCCAGGGCGTGGGGCGCCCGCCGCTGAAGGAAGTCTGATCCCGATCCGATCGTCCCCGCCTGCGCGGGGACTCGCGGTGTGATCAGCCTACGCGTCCGCCAGGGCGTACAGCAGGTCGACGTAGAACTTCTCCGCCTCGGCCAGGCCGGCGACCTTCGAACCGGGCTTGGGCTTGATCACCATGTACTCGTCGGGCGCATGCTGACGTGAGCCGTGGCCCAGGCCGGCGGTGACCAGCGGCAGCTTCAGGGTGTCGGTGAAGACGTAGTAGGGCGCGCTGCCGGCCAGGCGAGGCAGGACGGTCGGGGTGACGCCGTACTTGTTGAAGGTTCCGATCGCAGCCTTGACCAGCGGCGCCTCGACCGTGGTCTGGGCGGCCGGATAGCCGCTGAGCTGAGTGATCTTCACGTCGGCGAAACCCTGGGCGTCCAGGTAGGAGCGGAACTGCTTCATCAGCTGCGCCGGCGTCTGGTTGGGCACCATCCGCACGTCGACCTTGGCCACGGCCTTGTGCGGCAGGATGGTCTTGGCGCCGACGCCCGTGTAGCCGCTGACCAGGCCGTCGATGTTGAAGCTGGGGTTGAACAGGTTCTCGTAGAGGGTCTCCTCGGCGGTCATGCCGCCCATCCAGCGGTCGACCTTCAGCGCGTCCTTGCGGGCCGCCTCGTCCGCCAGCCACTGCGGCAGGACGCCGTTGGCCAGCCTCTGCTCCTCCAGGTTCGGCGGCCGGATCGGATCGTAGAAGCCGGGCACGAGGCAGGTGTTGCCGTCCGGCGTGGTCAGGCTGGCCAGGGCATGGGCCAGGCGCCAGACCGGGCTGTCGAGGATCGACTTGTGCGAACCGTGGACCTCGGCCTCCTTGGGGCCGCCCTGGGGGCCGCCGCGGGTCTCCAGTTCGACATACCAGATGCCCTTCACGCCCATCGGCATGGTCACCTGGCCGGCGGGGGTCTGGCTGTTCATCGGAAAGAAGACGCCGTCGGCGGTCTTCAGGCGGCTCTCGTACTTGGCGATGAGTTCGGGGTAGTGGGGCGAGCCCAGCTCCTCCTCGCCCTCGGCGAGGATCATCAGGTTCACCGGCAGCTTCTTCTTCACCGCCAGGATCGAGGCCACGGCGTTCAGGAAGGCGCGTTCGGGCCCCTTCTGGTTGGTCGCGCCACGGGCCATCAGCACCTGGCCGAGCTTCGGGTCGTCGACCAGCTCGCCGGCGAAGGCGTCCACGCTCCAGCCGGTCGGCTCGATCGGCTGAACGTCGTACATCATGTAGACGACCAGGGTCTTCCTGGCCTTCTGGTCCAGATAGCCCCAGACGCCCGGATGGCCGGAGGAGGGGACGATCGCCGTCTCCTGGAAGCCCAGCGCCTTGAGGTCGGCCTCGACCAGCCGGGCCATCTCCTGGACGCCGTCGTTCTGGGCGCTGATCGAGCGCTGCCGCACCCAGCGGCGCAGGTTCTCGAGGTGCTCGGCCTGGTGGGCGTCGATGTAGGCGTAGACTTCCTTGTGTTGGCCTCTGTAGGCGGGAACCTTGGCGGCGTCGTAGGCCTCGGTGGTGCTGAAAGGGGTCTTCGGGGCCTTGGGGCGAGGCGCCGGCGTCGGCGTCTCCGCCGCGCGCGCGCCGCCGGCGGCGGCGACCGCGCCCGCTCCCATGAGGGCGCCGAGCCCCCTGCGTGAAACCCAGCGAGTGCTCATGACGACGTCCCTCCCAAGACAACGCGACACTACGCGACGCCGAACGCTAGGGGCGGGACGGGGAGGCGGCAAGGTCTTCGCCTCCGCGCGGCCGCAATCGCCCTGAAGTCGCAACATTCCGTCTCGGAATTGCAACGAACCGGCCCAACTGCCGCCGTCGGCGGGAGCGATCGTCTCCCTGCGCCGCGCTGAACCGGACGGGGCGCATCAAGGGCCGGCCTCGGGGATCCCTCCCCCCAGTCCCGCGGCCGGTCCGAGGCGGCGCCTTCCGGCGAAGGGAAGGCGCCGCCCCCTTTTCCTCTCGACCTCCCAGCGGCGCGAACAACGACCGCAGAAATTCTGTCGAGACTCAATCCCCACTTCATCAGTAGACATTAGATCAGGCGGCGGGTTCCTCCCCTTTCACGTCGCCGTTGATGCGAAGCGTGGGCCGGCTTGGGCCGGGCCGGCCCACGCGACCTCCCGACGTCACGAAGTGCAGAGGAAACAAGGTCGAATGTGTAGCCAGCCCGACGGACGGCGATAGCGCCGGCGTAAGTTTCACCCGACCGCACCATAAGGCGGCGGGCCTTTCCATCATCGAGATCAAATGTCTGCCGCCTCCCTGCGAGTGCGGCGTGGGGATAACTGTGTCTGTAGCAAACCTAAAAACTATCCTGGCCCTTTCGACGGCCGCCGCCGCCCTGGTCGGAGCGGCTCCGTCCTGGGCGCAGGCGGTCGCGTCGACCGGCCTGGCGAGCGATGTCGCCGCGGAGGCGGCGATCGCCGACGCCGCCGAGGTCGACCAGGTCGTGGTGACCGCGCGCCGTCGCGAGGAGAACGCCCAGGACGTGCCGATCGCCCTGACGGTGTTCGGCGGCCAGGCGCTGGAGGCGGCCGGCGCCTACAACGTCCAGCAGATCACCCAGCTGGCCCCGAGTCTGCAGTTCGGCTCGTTCAATCCGCGCAACACCACGGTGAACATCCGTGGCCTGGGCAACAACGTCGGCCTGGCCAACGACGGGCTGGAGGTCGGGGTCGGCTTCTACATCGACGGCGTCTACTACAGCCGCCCGGCGGCCGCGACGTTCGACCTGACCGACATCGAGCGGGTCGAGATCCTGCGTGGGCCGCAGGGCACGTTGTTCGGCAAGAACACCACCGCCGGCGCCCTGAACATCATCACCCGCGCGCCAGGCTTCGAGACCGAGGCGCAGCTGGAGCTGACCGCCGGGAACAAGGGCTTCTTCCAGACCAAGGGTTCGCTGTCCGGGCCGCTGAGCGAGACCCTGGCCGGCCGTGTCTCGTTCGCCACGACCTACCGCGACGGCCTGGTCCGCAACGTCGTCAACGGCAGGGACTACAACAACCAGCAGAGCCTGGCCGTGCGCGGCCAGCTGCTGTGGAAGCCGAGCGACGCGTTCAATCTGCGGCTGGCGGCCGACTACAACAAGCAGGACACCGACTGCTGCGTGCTGGTCTTCGCCGGCGTCGCGCCGACCCTGAAGCCGGCGGCCGCGCAGTTCGCCGCCCTGGCCGCCGGGCTCGGCTATGCGCCCGCCAGCCGCAATCCCTTCGATCGCCGGACCGACATCAACGACAGGGCTCAGGCCAATCAGGAGCTGGGGGGCGTCTCGGCCACGGCCGAGTGGGACCTGGGCGGCGCCACCGTCACCGGCATCGCCAGCTGGCGGTTCTGGAACTGGGACCCGGCCAACGACGCCGACTTCACCCGTCTGTCGATCATCGAGCGCTCCGAGAACGCCGACGAACAGGAACAGGCGACGCTGGAGCTGCGCGTGGCCTCCAACGGCGAGCGCACGATCGACTACGTCGCCGGCCTGTACGCCTACTGGCAGGACATCGACGCGCGGCTGACCAGCGTGTTCGGCCGCAACTCGACCTATTGGCTGCTCAGCCCGGCGCTGCCCGCGGCCCTGACCGACGGCTACCGCTCCGACGGGACCGCCTCGTCGACGACCAAGAGCTACGCCGCCTTCGGCCAGCTGACCTGGCACGCTACTGATCGGCTGAGCATCACGCCCGGCCTGCGCTACACCTACGAGGACAAGGACGCGCGGTTCCAGTCGACGGTCTCGGGCGGTCTCGCGACGACCAATCCGACGCTGCTGGCCTACAAGCTGGCGCTGGCCCGGCCGCAGGCCTACACGGCCGAGCTGTCCGACGGCAGCCTGTCGGGCCAGGTCAACGTCTCCTACAAGCTCGCCCCGGACGCGCTGGTCTATGTGAACTGGGCGCGCGGCTACAAGTCGGGCGGGATCAACCTGGGCGGCCTGCCGGTGGACGCCGCCGGCAATCCGATCCCCGACAGCGCCGTCATCGATCCCGAGAAGACCACCGCCTGGGAGATCGGCCTCAAGAGCCAGCTGTTCGACCGCAGGGTGACCTTCAATGTCGCGGCCTTCCGGACCGACACCGACGACTACCAGGCCAACATCGTCGACAGCGCCGGCGGCACGCTGAAGCAGTTCCTGGCCAACGTCGAACAGGTGCGGTCGCAGGGGGTCGAGCTGGACGCGCAGCTGGCCCGGATCGGCGGCTTCGGCGGCTATCTGTCCGCGGCCTACACCGACGCCAAGTACGTCTCCTACCGGAACGGCCCGTGCCCGATCGAGAAGATCGGCAGCGCCACGGCCGCCTGCGACCTCAGCGGCGAGGCCTTGCCGGGCGTGTCGAAATGGGCGGCCACCCTGGGCGCCGACTATGAGCGGGCCCTGTCGCTGGGCGGGGTCGAGGGCGAGGGCTACGTCGCCGGCGAGGTCAGCTACCGCAGCAACCCGGCCAGCCTGTCGGCCTACACCGAGGTCGGCGACCTGACCCTCGTCAACCTGCGCGCCGGCTTCCGGGCCGCGAAGGGGTGGGAGCTGTTCGTCTGGTCCAAGAACCTGCTGGACGAGGAGTACTTCCAGTACCTCAGCGCCCAGACCGGCAACTCCGGCGCCCTCTACGGCGCGCCCGGCGATCCGCGGACGGTCGGCGTGACCTTCCGCGCGCGATACTAGGGGAGGGCGCGCTATGACCACCGCTTCCGCCGCAGCCGCCACGAGCCGCCCCGCCGCCTGGCGCCTGGCCGTCTTCGCCTCGCTGGCCGTGCCGCTGGCGGGGGCGGGCCTGCCGCTGGCCGTCTATCTGCCGCCCTACTACGCCCAGGAGCTGGGCCTGGGGCTCGGGCTGGTCGGCGCCATCTTCATGATCAGCCGGCTGGGCGATGCGATCATCGACCCGTTGGTCGGCGGCTGGTCGGATCGCACGCGAAGCCGCTTCGGCCGCCGCAAGCCCTGGATCGCCGCCGGCGCCCCGCTGTTCGCCCTGGCCACGGCCGCGATCTTCGCCCCCGGCCTGCTGGGGGTCAGGCCGGGGGCGGTCTGGCTCTCCGCCTGGCTGGCGGTGTTCTACATCGGCTGGACCATGATCCAGATCCCGGTCTCGGCCTGGGCCGGGGAGTTGGCGGCGCAGTATCACGAGCGCAGCCGGGTTCAGACCTTCTTCCATGTCACCACGGCGGCCGGGCTGCTGCTGGTGCTGATCCTGCCGGCGATCCTGGACCAGGTCGCCGCCCGCGCCGGCGTCGCGGCGGACCAGGAGCTGAAGGTGGCGGTCATGGGCGGCTTCATCCTGGTCAGCTTCGCGCCGGCGATCGTCGCGACCCTGCTGCTGGTCAAGGAACCTCCGGCGCCCGCGGCGCCGGCCGGCCCCTCGACGCTGAAGCGAGACCTCGCCGTCGCCGCCCGCGATCCGCTGCTGCGCAAGGTCCTGACGTCGGACTTCGCGGTCACCCTGGGGCAGCTGATCCGCAGCTCGCTGTTCGTCTTCTTCGTCTCGGCCTACATGGGCCGCCCGGATCTGGCCGCCGGCCTGTTCCTGCTGCAGTTCGTGTTCGGGGTCTTCGCCGGCCCGATCTGGCTGCAGATCGGCTATCGCCTGGGCAAGCACCGCACCGCCATCGCCGGCGAGATCGTGCAGGTCGGCATCAACCTGAGCCTGCTGCTGGTGACGCCCGAGGCGCTGCCGCTGCTGATCGGCCTGACCGTCGCCCAGGGTCTGGCGCAGGGCTCGGGTAACCTGATGCTGCGGGCCATGGTCTCCGATGTCGCCGACAAGCAGCGGCTGGAGACCGGCGTCGACCGCACCGGTCTGCTGTTCTCCATCTTCAGCCTGACCGGCAAGGCCGCCACCGCCGTAGCCGTGGGCGTGGCCCTGCCGCTGGTCGGGGCGCTGGGCTTCAAGCCCGGCGCGGCCAACGGCGCCGAGGCCCTGCTCGGGCTGAAGCTGGTCTTCGCCCTCGGTCCCGCGCTCGCCCACGCCGCCTCGGCCTGGCTGATCGCCGGCTTCTCCCTCGACGAACAGCGCCACGGCGACATCCGCCGCCAGCTGGACGCACGCGATGCGGCCCACCCGCTCGCCACCCCCGCCGAATGACCTCCGTCCCCACCAGCTTCACAGGAGACTTCTCATGAGCGCCGACGGAACCCCGACCATCGTCCCCGCCAAGCTCGACATCCGCCGCGTCGGCGGCCGCCTGGGCGCAGAGATCGCCGGCGTCCGGCTCGGACCGGACCTCGACGACGCTACGGCGCAGGCGATCTACGACGCCCTGCACGAGCACAAGGTGATCTTCTTTCGCGACCAGGGCCATCTGGACGACGACAGCCAGGAGGCCTTCGCCGAACGGCTGGGCAGCCCCGTCGCCCACCCGACCGTGCCGGTGAAGAACGGCAAGTACCTCCTCGAGCTCGACTCCCGTCTCGGCGGCAGGGCCAACAGCTGGCACACCGACGTCACCTTCGTGGACGCCTATCCCAAGGCTTCGATCCTGCGGGCGGTGACCTCGCCGGAGTACGGCGGCGACACGGTCTGGGCCAACACGGCCGAGGCCTACAACCGGCTGCCGCCGGAGCTGAAGGCGCTGGCCGACAGTCTCTGGGCCCTGCACACCAACGCCTACGACTACGCCGCCACCCGCGGAACGGTGTCGAAGGAGGCGATCGAGCGGCACCGCACCGTGTTCGCCTCGACGGTCTACGAGACCGAGCATCCCGTCGTCCGCGTCCATCCGGTCACCGGCGAGCGGACCCTGGTCCTGGGCCATTTCGTGAAGTCGTTCGTCGGCTACTCCAGCCAGGACAGCCGCCGGCT
>VFQQ010000600.1_pt1 | contig 67048 bp, 106 predicted proteins | sample 3512341 | NCBI WGS metagenome assembly VFQQ01 (sample SAMN10412373, study PRJNA504923) | tailings metagenome | isolation source: Relicate 2 Philex TSF1 revegetated site | place: Philippines: Tuba, Benguet | collected 2017-08-29
TGCCCAGCGCCGCGGTCAGGAACTGCCAGCGCTCGGCGAGCACGCTGGGCTGCACGGCAGGGCGTTGGGTGGGAGTGGGGGTGGGCATGAGTGGGAGGTGCGGAGCAGGCGTCAAGAGGGCTGACACCAGCGGGCAGAAAGTGTGCAGCTGTCTGCACCAGGGGGCAGACCGCAGTCATAGAACAAGCTTTGAAACACGACAAGAGGATGGCATGCAGGAACAAGCGGCGCATGTGCATGCCAGACCGCCCCCAGCCGCCCTCACCAAGAGCTCTCACCTTTTCACGCGCAAGGTCGGGGCGCGCCGACAGCAGCCCCTGCACTTCCACGCCGCTCAGCCCCAGCACTCCCTCCAGCTGGTGCGTCTCGATCGCGGGGGCAGCCTTCTGCAGGGCAGGGGTGTGGGGGCGGCGCCACGGCCTTGGAAGCCCTATCTGCCGGCGGCGGCCGCTGGATCAGGGCGGGGCTACTGCGCGGCGTGCAAAGGATCACCAGGCACTAGCAAGCTCCTGCTGCAGTGTGTGCAAGCGCCCAGCTGGGCGGGAATTGCGCTGCAAGCGCCAAGGGCAACTTGTGGGAGACCAGATATGGGCTCCCTTTGGTGCATCTACCCCACCTGCAGCGTCGCGGCGGTGTGCAGGCCGGCCTGGCAGGCGGCGGGCGCCAGGCAGGAGGGCTTGAGCAGGGTGGAGGCGGCGAGGCGCAGCATCGTGGCGCTGGGGCTGTCGGGAGGCGAGAATTGGATGATGGGAGCAATGGGGCAGCTGGTAAAGGCTAGTTAAGCCCTTTTGCGCGCCCGTGCTTTGAAACGAGCGGAGCAGGCGGCACATGCAGGGCCCCAGAGCCACGGGAAGGGCGCAGGGCGCTTGTAGCTGCCTTGCAAGCTCGCGATCGTGTCATCAGGCGCCTGGTCAGCTCGCCGCCGCCCTGCCGGCGGCGCCACCGAGCGCTGCGGCAATGCTTGGCCAGTCTTTTGCCCATCCTTACCTTACGCCACTGCTGCATGCGCACAGAGCCAGTTTAGCGCGATTCATAGAGTGGGCACCCTTTCGCATTGATGGGGAGAACCGTGGCCACCCTGTTGCATTGACCTATTAGGACAGGCCTCATGGAATGCAACGGTGGTTTACAAGGCATGAGTGGCTGTCGAAGGCATGGGTATGGTACAGGGGCATATGCTGCAGAGCGTATGAAGCGGTCAGAAGCATTGCATTATCAGGCTACGGTAGGAATGCACAGCGCTACTGCCGGAGGAAGGCATGCATGGGGTGTGAATTTCACAACACAAAGACTAAAGCCGGGTTTCTGACTCCAAAGCGCCCGCTGTGCGCTGCCACGGGCCGCGTTCCGTGCACGCTCTGTGCGCTCCGCACGCTGTGCCCGTCGTGCATGTCATGCTACACAAAGTAGCTGGCAGGGGAGGCAACATCGCGGATCGCCTCCCACTGCTCCGGCGTCAGCAGCTCGCGCACCTGCAGGGGTGCAAACGGTGCAAATGGCATTTTGGGCAGATGTGTTGAACTGAGCACTCAGCAGACCCGGCCGTTTATACTGCGTGCATGCCCAGCTGCCTGCAAGCTCTCTGTCAAAGCTCAAATCAGACTCGGAACAACACACAAAAGGGCGTACCTCGGACAGCCCCGCCTCCTGGTGCAGTGCTTGCCCGAAAGCTCTCCTCAAAAGTCCAGAAGACAAAGAACAACACACAAAAAGCCCTCACCTCGGACAGCCCCGCCTCCTGGTGCAGTGCTTGCCCAACCGCCTGCAATCACACCCCTTATCAAGCAACAAAAATCCTGTCAGCAAAAGAATCGCACCTCGGACAGCCCCGCCTCCTCGTGCGTGCGGCGGAACTCGGCCAGCGTCTTGGTGACGCTGGTCCTGCAAAGCAGTGTCATATAGTGTATGGTTTATCTGGAGACAGGGAGTGATGAACACGCGCTACAGCGCACATACTGGCAGTTTGCAGCACCTGTGTGCGCAGCACGCTGCATGGCGACATCGCTGCAGCAGTTGCAAGCCGCCCACGGCAAACCTGCGGGCCGCAGCCCAAGGGGCGGCAAACCAGCTGCCCAACGCTGGCGCAGCAAGTAGCAGCAGAGGCGCAGCAACAGTTCATCGAGTAAGAAGCAGCAGCGCACCTGAGCGGCGGCGGCTCGGAGGCGAGGCGCACCAGCGCCATGAGCACGTCGGGCAGCCAGGCTGCGGACAAGCACAATGAAGAGGTTGTGAGTGCTGAGTACACAAGTCAGCGACAATCTGTTACCATGCAGGTGGGCGCCGCCTATTTGCAGCGCCACTGGCCTTCGTGCAGCGGGCAGCCGGGCAGCGCAGGGCAGCCCACCCAGCACAAAACAAAAGAAAGGCGACTCACGAGGCACGTCATAGGGCGTGGACAGCACAAAGGCCTTCAGCCCCAGCACCACGGCGTGGCGCTGCGCCAGGCTGGCACCCTCCTCCCCTGCAGTAAGCACAGAAAAGTATCAGAACCCAATACGTGAACTGCATTGCAACACAGAGCGCAGCACTGCGCCAGGCTGGCGCCCTCCTCCTCTGCAGCAGTAGAAGCGCAAGAAATTGTGCTGATTTTGTAACTTGTACAGCACAGAGTGGCGCTGCGCCAGGCTGGCGCCCTCCTCCCCTGCAGCAGTAGAAGCGCAAGAAATTTGTGCTGATTTTGTAACTTGTACAGCACAGAGTGGCGCTGCGCCAGGCTGGCGCCCTCCTCCCCTGCAGCAGTAGAAGCGCAAGAAATTTGTGCTGATTTTGTAACTTGTACAGCACAGAGTGGCGCTGCGCCAGGCTGGCGCCTTCCTCCCCTGCATCAACACAGATGGGGCCAGTTGGCAGGTTTGGAACCTGAAGGTGCATATGCAATGCTCAAACCATAAATGCAGAGCCAGGCGCCGCCGTTCTTCCAGCACTCCCTTGACCCACCTGCAGCCGCCGCCGCCGCGCCCGCCGCCGCGCCTGCGCCCGTGCGCCGCCGCTTGGCCGATGGAAACAGCTCTCGGCTCTGGCGGATGAAGCGCTCTCGCAGGGCGGCTACCTCGCTGGATGGCAGGCCCTTCAGCAGTCCTGCAAGAGACGTCGTGGGTGGCAGAGCAGGCTTGCAAAAAGTATATGCAGCTCAACGGTCCACACACAGATAGCACAGCATGCGTTGGATTGACCCAACTAATCACGCGCACCAGAGAGTGGCGGCCGCCATCTCCTGCACTTCTCTCAACTCGACGCAACGGGAACAGTCGTGCCACAACGTTGCAATAATGTTGCAGAATGAAGCTGCCCACCTGAGAGCGTGGTGGCCGCCATTTCCCGCACTTCCAGCTTGGCAGAACCGAGAAAACAACATAAGTCCAGAACAAACAAGTTTGACAATTAGATTGCCCACCTGACAGCGTGGTGGCCGCCATCTCCCGCACTTCCAGCTTGGCATCCGCCAGCATGCCCACCACCAGCGCCTGCAAATGTTGGACAGTAAACACATGAGCATTGGACATCTGCGACCAAAGAATGGTTGCCTTGGCATCGGCCAGCATGCCCACCACCAGCGCCTGTTGAATAAGCGGAGGTTTGTAGCATGGTTAGCCAAGTGATGTATGCTTGAAAAAAATATGCACTTCCAGCTTGGCATCCGTCAGCATGCCCACCACGAGCGCCTGCAGAATTGGATAAACAATAGATAACTGAGACCCAGAATGGCATAGTAATAAGTGAGCATCCGCCAGCATGCCCACCACCAGCGCCTATGCATGCGCAGTGCATTATGCCCCAGCAGGAAGGCGTGGCGCTCCTGCCCACCCACCCCTGCAGAAAGTCACAATCAAAGCTGGAAAAAAAACGCACCTGCACACGTGTGGTGCCTTCCGGCCCCAGCAGGAAAGCGTGACATTGACACTCCTCCCCTCCCCGCATCTACACCCATCGGTCACAGTCAAAGTTACCAATCTTCCCCACCTGCACACGCGCTGTCCCTTCCGGACCCAGCAGGAAAGCGTGGCGGAACCAGAACAGCTGCGCCAGCAGCAGCGCCGAGGCGCGCTCCGGGTACAGCTCGGCGGTTGCCGCCTGCAGGACCGGATACAACAAAGCGTTAGCTCAAAAGCATCGGGAAGTACAGCGCACATGTTTCACCACAACAACGCAAACATACTCGAGTGTCTGCCTGTCAGAACCACACTGCAAAGAGGCGGTGCACACCTGCTCCAGCGTGGTCAGCACGGGCGCCACCAGGCGGCGCGGCAGCGGCAGGTGCTTGAACAGCACGAGCGCCTTGCGGGCTTCCAGGGCCACAAATTGCAGCTCGGAGGGGATGACATCCTGCAAGGCAGAGGCAACAAGGAGCAATAGGCATGTAGGCCAGCCAACAGGGCAGTATGCACACCAAATTCTGACCAGGCAGACCGTTAGATGATGCACACTGCACTGTGGAAAACGCAGCAGCACCTTGACAGTTCTGCAGGAAAACGCAATGTGTACGTGGGACAGAAAGCTTGCCTGCAGGCGCGGCAGGCTGCACAGCATGCGGACCAGCCAGGGCGCCAACTTGCAAGGCACAACGCAAGCAAACGCGCAACAAGCAACCCATAAAGCTGCAGGCGCAGCAGGCTGCGCAGCATGCGCGCCAGCCAGGGCGCCAGCTTGCAAGGAGCACCCTATGAGTAAAAGCGCAGCAGTGAACAACAAACTTGCCTGCAGGCGCAGCAGGCTGCGCAGCATGCGCGCCAGCCAGGGGGCCAGCCCAGGCCCCTCGCCCCCGCTCAGCGCCTGCACCATCATTTGCACGCAGAATGACACGTGCGCCACGGCTGCGGTAGGTGGGGAGGGAACTCGGGTTCAGCATACAGCTGACTGGGGATGGGCCGGTTGGGCACCCAATCTTCTCAGCTCAGCTTGGAGCAGCTCAGGAGCTGCAGGCCCAGGCCAGCGAAAATCAATTCATTCAACACCACAGCCTGCCATTCCGTTCCTCCCAGTTCAACAGCTGAAGCAGCACCCACCAGACTGATACTCCGGGCTGCCCTTGACCGCTCCGTTTCCGCTGCCTACTGTGCCCGCTGTGCCCGCTGCTGCCACCTCAGCGTCCGCCGGCCCCAGCAGCACTCCCTCATCCTCGCTCATAAGAAGGGCAGACCCCTCCATATCTTCCTCATCATCATCCTCCTCCTCTCCCTCCCCTGCTCCTGCCTCCGCTGCCGCACCGCCAGCCTGCCCCGCCGCAGCCCCCGCGGCCGCCGCCGCCGCCTGCAGTGTGGCAATCGCTGCCTGCGGCCCGCCCGCCGCCGCCACAGCTGCCGCCAGCGCGGACGATGCCCCGCCCGCCCCTGCAGCCGCAACTGCTGCCGCCAGCGCTGCGGCATCAAGTGGCACTCCACCCTTGCCGCTGGCTGCTGCTGCTGCACCGGGGGTGGCTGCTCCCGGTGTGCTGCCGCCGGCGCTGCTGCGAGGCGCGCCGCCCTCCCCGGCGCGCAGAGCTGCAAACATGCGGTCCACGCTCTCGTCAAACTGCAGAGCATACGATGACAATGAACACCGTCAGTGCAGAGTGTAGACCCAGCAGACAAGGGCGGCAAGCATGCGGTCCACACTTTCATCAAACTGCAGAGGTGGAGCAAGTGCAGTGTGAAAAGCGAGTGCAAGTTGGGGAGGGCCAGCACAGGAGGATTCGGATGGGCGGCAAACATGCGATCCATGCTTCCATCAGGAACGCAGGCGCAAGCATTGACTTTCAGAGCGAGGCAGAGTAGGCTCCAATGGGCGGAAAGCAAAGCATGCATGCCAGGGCTGTCCAACACAGCCATCACAGGCCAAAGGCAACTGCAGCCCTCTGGGCAGCAGCCCCTCCAAAGCAGCCCACCTTGGCCACCAATCCATCCAGGTAGGCGACCGCAGCACAGCGCAGCGCAGAGTGGTCGGTGGCCAGCAGCAGCAGCGCATCGGAGTCGCCAGCTGGCACCGCTTCCAGCGAAGCGCTGCTGCCGCCGCCGCCCAGCGCTTCAACTGCGGGAGGAGCATCAACCATCACGCATTCGGCGTCGCTGCTGCCGCCGTTGCTGCCGCCGTTTGTGGGTGCTGGCGCGCTGGCGCCTGCTGTGCCTGTGACGGTAGAATCTCCTCCTTGGGCCTCCAGAATTGAGCAGGGCACAAAGGCCGCCAGCTGGGCAGCCGCCAGGCTGTGGGGCGGGATGGGGCTTGGTTGGGGTGGTTGATTGTCAGGTTGGTTTGGTAGCCGTGCAAGGCAGGGACGGTCAGTCAAATCTGGCCTACTTACTGCATTGAGCGCAGGCAGCTCCACAGCAGATGGCAGCAGGCACCCATACCCAGGTGAACCGCTCACCGCACGTTCTCCCCGCGCAGCCCCGCAAACGAGGGCAGGCATCCACTTGCAAGGCAGCGCAGCACCAACTGTCAAAACCACCCCGTAAAACATTCGTTGCTCACCGCACGTTCTCCCCGCGCAGCCCCGCAAACGAGGGCAGGCATCCACTTGCAAGGCAGCGCAGCACCAACTGTCAAAACCACCCCGTAAAACATTCGTTGCTCACCGCACGTTCTCCCCGGGCAGCTCCGCAAACGAGGGCAGCTCCGACAGCAGGCGGGCCTGGGGCGATCACAAGGGCAAAGGAATGTCACGGCGCATTGTGGGTGGCTGTGCACTTGGGGGAGGCTGGAAAGACAGGCATTGCTCGGAAACATTTAGGCCCGCACAAAATCAAACAACAGGCATTCAGTCAAACGCTTGAACAAACCAAAGGCCCACCTGCAGGCGGCGCAGCAGCGGCGGCGGGTGCGCGGTGCCGGTGGCCGTGGCAACCTCAGCGCCCAGCAGCAGCGCGGCGGTCAGCCGCTTGTACACCTGCAGAAAAGGAAGGAATCAGGGCGACCAAAAAATGAGGGCAGAAGAGAAACGTCAGATGTCGCCAGCAGCAGCGCGGCGGTCAGCCGCTCGTACACCTGCGGAATGGGGTGGAGAAAAGAGGCGTAGGATTTGGCACTTAGTTCAGCAGCAAAGGAACGGGCTGGTGGCTTTCTTCCACCCCCAACCCCCACACCTCCTATCCAGCCCCTTAATTCCAGCCCTGCCCTCACCTGAGCCGATGTGGCCCCTTCAGGCACAGGCTCTAGCACCGCATCTGCCAGCAGCTGCAGCGGGGAGGGCTGGGCTTGCGTGTCCTCTGCTGTTCCCTGCCCTGCTGCGGCGCCACCGGCTGCTGCTGCCACTGCTCCCTGCCCCGCTGCTGCGGCTGTTGGTGACAGCTCAGCGACCGCCAGGTGGTGCGCAGCGTAGCGCAGCGTGCAGGAGCTCCACAGATCCACGTTCTCTGCAAAAACAACATCGATGCAAGGAAATCGATTTATTGAGCAGTTGGGCCGGAAGCAAAGCGCCTCAGGCCAATTACTCGTTGTGGCACAGCGCCTGGATCTACAGAGCATGACATTCACAAGCAGTGTGCTGTGAAATCAAGCTTGCAGGGGTGTAGGCACTCAAGCGGGCAGCACTGTTGTTGACAAGCGCTCACCCAGCGGGGCCCCAGCCAGCGCCTGCCGCAGCGCCGGCGCCAGCCACTCCGACCAGGCGCCGCCTGTGCAAAAACGATGGGTGTGGGTTGGTGGGTGGGTGGATGGCCAGGGTAGGGCAGCAGTGCCACAATTTGGACAGCTGCGTTGCACTGTTGCAGAGCTGTCCTGCGGGACCAGTTGCATGCTTTGAATGCGCAAAATACACAGGCAGTCTGCTGCAACCGGCCGTCTTTCAGAGTGGCTCAAGGGTGCGGACAGACCTGGTGCGTACGACGCCGGAACGGCCAGCAGGCCAGCCAGCACTTCGGCGGCCGCTGCGGTGGCGGGGCGATCAGCGTCCTGTGACTGCCTGCAGGTAATGAAGCGGCCAAAATGATCGATTGGTTGAGTAGCTGAGCGAAGCAGGCGTGCGGTGGCAGGTCGGACGGCATCATGCAACTGCTTGCAAAGGTTGGAAAGGCAAATCGTGACAGATAACCAGCCAACCAAGCGTTGCCTAGCAGCCCATTGTGCTCACCCCAGCGCCGCCTCTACAGGTGCCCTAAAGGCAGGCACGCACTCTGGCACAACAATGGCCAGCACCTGCGACAAACAGAGGGAGTGGCTTTTCGATCCATCGCTTTCTGAGCAGTATGAAACCAAGGTTTGCTCCTGCGGATGATGTGCATATCATGCAAGAACTACAAAAAGCTGTCGGCGGATTGCTTGCCTGCACCAGGTGCGCCTGGGTGGCCAGAAATTCTTCCTTGCTGATGGCTGGCACCGACTCGCGGCCAAATGGCCAGATGGCGCCCCTGGGAAGAGAAAGGTAAGGGTAGCATTAGTGAGTGCTTACTTGGCGCGCAAATAAACGTCCACATAGCGGGCGGCAAGCCTCAGTTTGATAAAACAATAGCCCTTGAAGTCTCCATGCCAACCAGACAGTGCAGCCAAGCAAAACAATACACCTTACCGGGTCAGCGTCTTGGTGATCATCTTGATCAGCAAGCCAAGCTCAGGGCAAACACGCAATTCCTTTCGAATGCCGGCCGCCACACAAACTCAGCTGAGCAGAAGCTCAACAGAGAAAAAATCTGGAATATATAACCCACCGGGTGAGCGTCTTGGTGTTCATCTTGATCAGCAAGCCATCTGAAGCTAACTTCATTTTCAACTACAATTCAATAAAATAGACACCCACCGGGTCAGCGTCTTGGTGATCATCTTGATCAGCATGTCATCGCGGCTCATGCCCAACAGCTGCCTGCGATGGGGCAGGAAAACAACGGTGGCAAAGTCAAAATTGCCCACATGCATGCAAGGCATTGCTGGGGTGGAAGGGCTGAAAATTCCACCAAACATCAACGGCGTCCCAGGACAAACACCCAGCCTCACCGCATCGAGCGCTGCTGCCCCTCTGCACCCAGCAGCGGGTGCCCGTGCGCCAGCTGCTGGAACAGCGCTGCTGCAAAGGCGCCAGGATCAGCTAACACCGCCGCCCTCAGCGCCTCTGAGGCAGCAGACACGGCTGCCGGGTCAACCTGCTGCTGCTGTGCCTGCTGTGCCTGCTGCTGCACCTGGTGAGCCTGCTGTGCTCCGCTGCCGGCTGCTGCGCTGTCGGTTTCCATGCCCACAGCGGCGGCATTGTTTGGATCTGCACTGCCGGCACTGCCTCCGCCGCTGCTTGCAGCTGCACTGCTGCCAGGAGGGCCGCACAGGGCGGCGGGTGGGCGGCGGTGCCAGCGCGGCAGCAGCAGCATGGTCAGGCCAGTGGCCGCCAGCTGGCGCAGCAGCAGCATATCAGACGTCAGCAGGCCTGCGGCGGGTGGAACAGTGGAAGAATCGACAGTTGAGAAACGCAAGCAAGCAGGCTGAACAATTGGATAGCATGTTGCATTCACTGGTTAACTATCAAGTGGATTCTGCTAGTAGCTGGCAACAACCCCAGTGCTCTCACCTGCCCAGTGGCGAGCCACTGCTGCGCCCGTGCCGCCGTCCAGCAGCGGCAGCAGCATGATGAGGGCTGCCTCGGCCACGCATCGATACCTGCAAGATGCAGCCTGGGTTTGTGGAACAAGCATGCATCCCAAGGGCGGACGCAGCAGCAGCACCCAAGGTAAGCACTGCCGGTTTGATACGCAACCTTAACGAATGGCCACAAAAAAACAGCCCCTCACCGCCAGTGCAGCGCCTGCTGTTCCGCCGCTCCCAGTAAGTCACCCACTATTGCTGCCGCCTGCGGTGGATGGGCAGCAGAACAGAAATGGCATTGAATCGACAATGCTGGCTAGCAAGTGATGGGGAAGACGTACATCTGCCTAACAATAACACGAGTTGAACGCGTGGAATAGCAGCAACTCACCGCGGCAGGGTCGCGCTGGGCAGGCCGCGGCAGGCGGAAAGCAGTGATGAGGAAGCAGCGCTGAGCACCCACCAAATTGCACAGCAAATAACACACAAAACGTACCGCAGCAGGGTCGCGTTGGGCAGGCCGCGTCAGGCGGAAAGCGGTGATGAGGAAACACCGCTGAATGCCTGCTTGGGCATCGGTCCCCGTATGCGCGGCTGCGGGGTGAGGGGACAGGCAGCGAGTGAAACGGTGTGGTAACGGTATAACAATGTGCGAGAACTGCAGAAATCTGTGGCCCCTTGTGGGGGAGGCTGCAGCAGGACGTGGAAACCAGCCCTGTGCATGTGCAAGTTTCTGCAATCAAATCGAAGTCGGAAAATGCAGATTGAGGCGATTTCAGCCAAACATGCTTCGAAAATCCTTACCAGAAGCCAGCAGGGCCAGGAGCAGCGCCCTGCTAGCGGCCCAGTCACGCTGGATAAAGCGCCACAGCCCCCGCCCTTCTAGCACGCGGCAGGCGCCGATTGCTGCCGCCTGCTCCACCTCTGACTCTGCGGCAGGAAGTGATTGGGTAGAGTCCTTGGGTACTAAGCTCAGTCATTCTCATGAAAGCCTGGGAAAAACGTCACGGCAGGCGCCAGTGGGCGCTGCCTGCTCTACCCCTGATTCTGCGGTGGGAACAGTTGGTAGATAATAATAAAGGTGAGTGAAGTCGCAGGGCAGATGAAGATGAATGCTGCCCTGGGGAAGTGCGGGGCCAAGCGCAAAAGGGGCCCAAAGTTTCTAAGCGCTGGTCTTTTGCGAAGCACCTGAAAACACCAACACCCACCACACTCGCCTGGCTGCTCCGCCGCCGCAGCAGCTGCCGCACCCGCACCGGCCAGCGCTGACTGCAGTGCCGGCAGCAGCTGCTCAGTGCTGGTGCCCCACTCGCCCTGTAAATGGGAAAGCGAGGAAGGAAGGCAAGTTTGAAAGCAGGCTCCCAAGTTGAGTGCAACCAGGTCTCAAGGGAGCCTCAAGGTACCAGCCAGAAATGCCAGGTTGAAGCGGGTGCAGACAGCTGCCAGCAGTGCAGGCGCCCGTGTTTCAGAACGCGGCGCAACAATCACAACACACGCTCGGCCAACACAAACTTGTGCGAATGAAGGGCCGTGGAAAGCAGCAGAGCAAAGAACGCACCACGCCCGGCGGTAGTTTGGCCAGAGCCGCTAGCTGGGACAGCAAGCACGTATCAACATTGGACCTTTAAAAGCACACCAACGACGGAGCACAGAACGCACCACTCCAAGAGGCAGCTTGGCCAAAGCAGCCAGCACGTGCCACAAAACTGCATCTAGTAAAGAACCCAAGAGCACCTAACAACGTGGCAAAAAAACGCACCACGCCTGGCGGCAGTTTGGCAAGTGCGGCCAGCAGCGGCGGCAGTACCAGCGGCGCCAGGGCTGTGTACCGCTTAGTGGCTCGCTCCAGCATGCCCACCGCCGCCTCCCGCACCTCCTGCTCATGGATTGAAATGGGTTGGTTGGGAGGGCAGTGGCAAGGCGTTCAGTGAAGTTAAGGTGTACCGCTTGGTGGCTCGCTCCAGCACGCCCACCGCCGCCTCGCGCACCTCCTGCAAATGGATTGGATTAGAAGGGCAGACAAACAAAGGCACGTAGGGCTGAGGCTGAGGTCAACTGCCTGCTGCAGCAGGCAACTGCCACAAAGGTGTGCCCGACACTTGGGTTGCCCCAATGCAGCCGCCCTGCTACTTACTGGGTAGCTGTGGGTGGCGAAGCGCACCAACAAATCTCTGCCACCAACACCCTCCAATGATGCAACAACAAATGCAAGCACGGCTTCTTACCGGGTAGCTGTGGCTGGCGAACCGCACGCCGCGCTGCACAAGCGCAACCGCCAGCGGCGGAACGGCGGGCACAGGCGGGGCGGGCATGTCGAGTGATGCCCACCAGCGGTAAGCGGCCTGCGATCGATACGAAAAAAGAGACGCAACTTTGTGGTCAGAATGAAGGAAGGAAAAAGGCGGGGCGGGCATGTCGAGCGATGCCCACCAGCGGTAAGCGGCCTGCATAAGCAAGGGGTATCAATAATGCAGGTCTGTGGGTATACGAGAAACACACAAACTGAGGGAAGGCATGTTGGGGGAGGCCCACCAGCGATAGGCAGCCTGCCAAACAATCTGGGACAAAACTGGAGCAGAGAAGGACGGCGGCCGGGTTGAGCATGCGCGCAACGTGATGTTACAAACGACAGGCAAGCATGGGTTGCAAGCCCAGCAAGGCTTGCCGGACAGGCCCGCCACTCCATGTTGAGGAACACCTTTTCGGCAACCAGCCAGCGCAGGCTTATGCAAAATAGCCAGCAGCAGCATGTTGTTCAGAGGTTTATTCACCTGAGAGGCCCGCCACTCCATGGCCAGAAAACACTTCTTTGGCCACCAGCTAGCGCGGGAAACAAATGTAAGTAGCCGCCTGATACAATTAAGCAAAGCTTGCCTGAGAGGCCCGCCACTCCATGTTGCGGAACACCTTTTCAACCACCAGCCAGCGGGCCCTTGTAATAAACCCTACAAGGAAGCCGTTTGTTACAAGAAAAGCAGCAGCCTACAGTACCTGCGAAGCGCGCCACTCCATGTTGAGGAACACCTTTTCGGCCACCAGCCAGCGCGGGCGGCAGCGCCGCCACTTGCCACCCGCCGGCGGCGCGCAGCCAGGCACGCCTTGCTCCCAGCGCAGCAGGCCGGCAACTGCCGGTTCGTGCATCCACTTCTCGTCGCTGCAATGACAGACGGTGATAGATTTGTAGTTAGTTAGTTGGACAGCAAGGTGCAAACCAGCGCAGCAGGCCGGCGACCGCTGGTTCGTGCATCCACTTCTCGTCGCTGCAATGACAGACGGTGATAGATTTGTAGTTAGTTAGTTGGACAGCAAGGTGCAAACCAGCGCAGCAGGCCGGCGACTGCCGGTTCGTGCATCCACTTCTCTTCGCTGCAAAGCCGGGAAGGGTGGTGCGGTTGGGTTGGAGAGGAGCGAGCAAAAGCCGCCACACACTTGGTTTTTTGAGTATTATAAACCAGCACAAAGTTTGCAGCCTACACCCCACCTGTTCCAGGCCGACAGGGTGGACGAGGAGTCGGCGTTTCAAGACAACCCCTGTTTCAGAGCAAAAGGATTGCTTTATACTTTGATAATATAGCAAACTCTCACACACCTGTTCCAGGCCGACAGGTTGGATGATGAATCAGCGTACTCCGCAGTACCAACTGCAGGGGTTGGGGGTGGGAATGATTACTTTTCTTTCGGAAAGCTGCACTTGGGCAGGGTGCTTCCTCCATCGACACTGCCAGCTGCTACTGGCTTGCATCGCACAGAACCCTCAGCTCAGAAATGTAAATATGCTCAACACTCACCCGCCAACACTCCAGCCATTGACACCACCAGCTGCCGCTGGCAGATTCACAAACTCATGTAAGGGCTGAAACAGAAGCTCACCCGCCAACACCCCATCCATAGACACCACCAGCTGGCGCAGCGTTTCAGAATCTTCAGAATCCGAAGCACCCGCCATGCTACCCGCCCCTTTCCCCAAAAACATAACAACACCCTTTGATCTGGGATTGTGCCAGCAGGTGACACTCACCGGCAAGCACTCCATCCATCGACACCACCAGCTGCCGCAGCGTTTCCGAGTCGGAAGCGCCCGCCATGCTGTCTGCTGCAATCAGCAGCGCTTCGGCCGCGGCCGCCCTCGTGGCTGCTTCGCCCACCGGCACGCCGCTGCGACGCAGAATGGAAGGGAAGGCATGCTATGCTCAATGCCAGTTGGAGGTTCAGCAGCACCTGGGCAGCTGCTGCCCGCGTGGTGGATTTGCCACTCCATGCATGTATACATGCAGCATGCCGTTGTGAAGGGAGATGAACCGGGGGCATGCATCTGGTTGCAAGTTGGCAAAATGCACACAAGCCTCCAAACCCAAATTGCAACAGTAGCAGCGCTGCCCTCACCCGCCGCCGATCAGCCCCAGGGGCTGCCGCCAGCCGGCCGCGCCCGGCCATGCAGGGGTGGGCAGGTCTGGCAGGCAGGTGCGCGCGCCGCCCAGCACACCCTCAATCTGCGCTTGGAATCGGGACAAAACAAAAATGGAAGTGGGTCTGGGAAAAGTGCACCTAGGCGGCCTTGGCAAGGGTGGCGCTGCACTGCACAGCGCAGCACAGCACAGCATGCGCAGCACAGCGCGGCCCAGCGCACCTGCATCAGCAGCCCCTTGAGCCGTTCTTTGGGTGCCTCCTCCCCTCCGTTTGCCGCCAGCTCTTTCAGGCGGCGCGCCGGCGCCAGCAGCTGCGCTTCGACCAGCGCATGCGCAAACTCGATCTGCAAACAAAATGGGTGTGCAGTTTGAGTTGTTTCACTAGAATCAAATCTGCCAGGCGGGCAAGCTCCATCTGTAGCCAGCTAGCGGCCGGCAACAGTGACCAACCATGCAAAGTAATCTTGCCTGTGGCTCGTGCCAGGTTAGCGGCTGGCGGCAGCCGCCGCCCATCTTGTCAGCAGCTGTGCAAAACCCTAAGAAACTAAATCACCATGCACTCTACGCCCACCCACCTCTCCAGGCGAGGGCTCGTGCCAGGTCGGTGGCTGGCGGCAGCTGCGATTAGCTTTGAACGACAGTTTGCATTCCTAAGCAAGAGATTCATTATGTACCCACTTCTCCAGGCGATGGTTCGTGCCAGGTCAGCGGCTGGTGGCAGCCGCCGCCCATCTTGTCCACGCACCGCTCGATTGCCAGGCCCTCGCCTGCACAGCAACGATGATGGTACGTTAACACATTGTGCGTGATGGCCTAAACTACCGCTGGCCCCACCCCCCCCCAGGCGCATTGATTGTAGACCATTTGCATGCCTGAGATTAAATCAGCACCATCGAATTACGCCATTCCTCAGCCGCACCTAGGGTGTACACGTCTGTGCACGCGTCGTGCTGGTTGGTTGGGTACCGGCTGAGCAGGCCCGAGAGCATGCTGCCCACGGCACGCGCAGATGCCTCTTGCACCGACTGCAATTAAAAGCAATGGGCACAGACAGATCAGCAAGGTTACTAGGCAGAAGTAGGCAGGCCCGAGAGCATGCTGCCCACGGCGCGTGCTGACGCCTCTTGCACCGACTGCAGCAGCAGAGGGTGCATGGTTTGGATTACGTACTAGCCAGAAAGTTAGGTTGAATATTAGCACAAAGGGCAGACCGGGGCCCATGCAGACGCGTCTGCAGCGCCATTAAACATCATATTACTTTGGGGCAGGCACAGGGAGGTGGGTACAATGTGAAAACGAAACTAAGCGCGCACCTGGGAGGGCGCTTCTGCCATGGCATTCGCAATCCCCAGGATTGCTGAATGGCGGCACAGACTAGCACACCACTTGCATAGCAAAAAGTACCCACCTGGGAGGGCGCTTCAGCCATGGCGGTCACAATCTCCAGGATTGCCGGCTGGAAGGGCGCCAGCGCGGGGCCTGCAAAGTGCAGATAAAGAGCAGCAACAATGCTGATGTACGTCTAAAACAACTGCCTTGGGCAAAAGCAACACCTGCCGGCAACCAGGCGCCTGTGTACAAGGCAGTCCACCCACCCAACCCTTCACAATCCAACCAGCCCTAAGGCAAGCCTCCCAGCACAAGCAGCGTGCCTGTGCGGAAGGCGGTTGAGCTGAGCAGGCCCAGCTGCCACTGCAGCGACGCCTCGTGCGCCTGCAGAACAAACGCAAAGTTTCAAGCATAGTTATGCAACAAAAGCGAAGTTAGGGCTGTTGGCTACACAAGAGCAGGCCCAGCGGACACTGCAGCGACGCCTCGTGCGCCTGCAAGACGACAACAGTTGTGTCAAATGTGCAGCGTTGTGCGAGCTGCTGCTGGTGCAATGTCATGCAAGACTGTACATCATTACTGCACATTTGCATGCTTGAGCACTGGCTATGCGTGGTGTGACCGCACCACGGAACCGGCACCCAGCCCGGTCTGCCACACAACCATCATACGGTGTACGAGACATGCTTGAAAACGTGCATACCTTGGACAGGCGTGTGCCGCCCGCCGCCGCTGCTGCGCCCAGGTCCCGGTGCAGCTGCTCCACCAGCGGTGCTAGCAGCTCTTTAGCCGTGAGCTGCACAGGCAGTGGAGAAATGGCAAAATAAATACTAACAAAGGAAAGGAGGGAGAAGCGAGGGCAGCTTGCACAGGCGACATTGTAGGATGGCGGGTCACGGGTGGAGCGATTGCAACGCAACGCAACGCAACGCAAGGCAGTATAACGTGGTCAAACCACCAGCACCCACTGGTCAAACCGCCTCGAGCACCCACCTGCGAGTCGGCCCACGCCACCGCGTTGCACAGCACCGAAGCTTCGGCTCCCACCGACGTCACCGTGCTCTCAGCAGGACGCCAACTTATCCCCTATACCACCCCCAAACACGGTCAAACCTGCAGTCAAATCGCCAGCAGCAGCACCCACCTGTGGGTCGGCCCACGCCACTGCGTTGCACAGCACCGAGGCCTCGGCTCCGACTGATGTCAGCGTGCTTTCCAGGAGGAACTTGGCAACCCGGCGCACGGCGGCGGCGCGCAGGGGCGGCGGCAGGCGGGCGAAGAGCAGCTCCATCAGTGGCCTGGGAAAGGGATAAAAGTAAGGTTGGGCAAGCTGGGGCATCAGGGAACAAAACAGATGCGAGCACAGCGTAGCAACGCGGGCGGCAAAGATGCACTCGGGAGCTGAGTGCGCTTCGCCGGTCGCCAGCCCAGCTCGGCTGCCACTCACCAGCCCGTGCCAGCCCAGCGCTGTTGGCCAATCACACAACAAGTGACCAAAAACGAAACAGTGCCCACCTGAACATGCTGTTGGAGTCCAGCAGGAAGGAGCCCTCCTCGCTTAGCTTCTGCCCCTGCCCGCCGTGCTCGCCTGCGCAGCAAAAAGGGCCGAAGCAGGGTGGTTAGTATGGGGCGGCAGCAACTGATGCCGAGTGACGACCATGCGGCATGCATAGGCTGTCTGAATATGCTGACGCTTTCAAGTGCACGTTGCGGCTCCTACCTCGGTGCTCGGGGGAATCCAGGTGGGTGATGATGGCAAACACTCGGGAGAGCTGCTCCTCACTCTCTCAAAAACATACACAAACCAGAAGACGACTAACACAAAAGAAGCAGACAACGACCGACCCACCTCGGTGCTCGGGGGAGTCCAAGTTTGTGATGATGGCAAACACTCGGGAAAGCAGCTCTTCCACCCACTCCTCGCTGTACAGCGGCAGGGTGGGCGTGGGAGACTCCTGCACAGCAGATTGGGGGACAGGCGGGGGTGGCATTGAGGGCGAGACACAATGTTCATCTTCCCACTTCTTAGAAAGCAAGTAGAAGCTCACTTCACTCGTATCCAACATCCAACGAAGAAAGTCCAACAGCTGCATGCCAGATTGTCTCACCGGCAGCTGGCCCAGGGCCCCCAGCGCGCAGCAGTAGAACCGGAAGGCCGCCAGGCTTTTGGGCTCGTCGTTTGCATCGATGGCGGGCAGCGTGGCCATGAGGGCTGCAGTGGGATATTGGGGACAGATTGGGAACAATGGATAAGAGGGGGTGGAGAAAGAGCAATGGGCTCGTCGTTGGAAACAATGGTGGGCAGGGTGGCCATGAGAGCTGCAAACAGGCAGATCATGCCTGTGCAACAGCCTCTGTGCAGTGGTGCAGGCCCCACAACGCAAGGCAGCATCAATCACACCTGATGCAATGGCCTGCGCCGCCGCCGCCCGCTGCTCCTCACTCGCTGGCTGCACCTGAACCGCCGCCGCGGCCGCCGCCGCTTCCAGCGCATCGTCTGCTGTGCCTGCTGTGCTTGCTGTGCCTGCTGTGCTGCCGTTGGCGGTCTCTATTGGGAGGCCGGCGATCATGAGCGGTCGCACGCAGAGGGAGAGCGTTTGGATGGCGGTTCCCAGCTGGCTGGCGGCGGTGACCGTTTCCAGGGCGGTCGTAAAGTGCTTGTGCACTTGGGGCTGCAGAAGGGAACAAAAGAGGTGGAAATACAAGAGTGAGAGGGAAACAGAGGAAAACGTGACCCCGTTTCGAGGGCGGTGGTGAAGTGCTGTGCATCTGGGACTGTAGACATGGCAGAAAAAGGGCGGAGCTACCCGTCCTATCCTATAAATGAAACCACCAGGAAACTCGTTGCAAGGCAGCCAAGCACTAAACATTGCTCACCAGCACCAGATCAGGGGACAGGTGCGCCAGAGCGCTGAGCACCTGGCTGGCCACCCGTGCGCTGCCCTTGTCCTGCAGACAAGCAGGGGAGACAAAGCGTACAGTTTAGTTGAGTGGGCGGGCAGAGGGACCAGATAGAGGGAGTGGGCAGGGCCTGGCTGGCCACCCGCGCTGCCCTTGTCCTGCAGATGTGGATGAAACACAGAAGGTTGGAGGGGTGTGGGAACAGCAAGGCGGGCACGGCGCGGAAACGACAACAGCCCAGCCCACACATGTGTTTAATGAAGCACGCAACATGCAGTCTGCGCTGCGCTTGACTGCCCGACGTATGCCATGCAAAAACAGCGTCCGAAGCTGAGCGAACCTTTGCAAACTGCGCCTTGCTGGCGAGGCGCAGCAGCAGCGCTGCCACGGCGCGGCGCAGCGCGGCGGACATGTGCCGGCGGGCGGTGGGGCGTGCTCCGGCTGCATGTTGGGGGAGCAAAATCAACAGGATCAGCAGCAGGTCACCTAGCAAAGCTGTCGAGAAAGGCAAGGGGTGGAAAGGAGCCAAGGGGCTTCACAGGGGCAAATGCCACCTCGCTGTTGACATCCCTGGCTGGCCCGAACGCAAATGGCAATGCAACAGAACAGCTGAGAAATGGAGCAATCGGCTGCAGCCTTCACTCGCCAGTGGGGGTGGCTGCCACCTCCTCATCCGTGCTCGAGGTGTCCTCGCCATTGCCGCCACTGGCGGGGCGGATCGTGCCGAGCACCGCGGCAACGCCCTCCTCGCTGTCCCCATCTGCTTATTGGAACAGCAAAACAGTTGGAAACTTGATGCGAGTATGGAGGGGCGGATCGTGCCGAGCACCGCGGCAACGCCCCCCTCGCTGTCTCCATCTGCGTTTGATGGGGACGCAGAAACAGTGTCGCAAGGATTGAGCATGCACCAGTTGCTGTCGTGTTGCTGTTGCACAACAGCTGCACGTCCTGCCCCACCTCTGTGGCCCGATGCATCAGCTACGCGCAGCGCAGCACAGTGCTGTGGCCAGGCCAGCGCTGCACAGCACAGCACAGCGCAGCGCAGTGCAGCAGCACCTGAGGCGGCATCGTCAAGCCCCGCCTCGTCCAAGTCCTCTGTGTCTGTACCAAAATAAAGTGTGTGGGGAAAAAGTGTGTGGGGCAATCGGTGCATCAGAAAATCAAGCACCGTTCTGGACATGCAGGACGCAACGCAGGAAGGCATTCGACCTTCCGCCGGTCGCGCATTTGCGCATGCACAGTGCTGCATGAATTGCACTGGAAATGCAGGAAATGCAGGAACCAAGTAGATGCTGAAGAACGCTTGCCAGAGTCGCTGCCGGAGTGCGCGTTCATGCTGGCTTAGTGCTTGCCAACTAAGCTCCAAACAACACAAAATACACGCCGATAATCAGCCAAAAGCCAATCACCCGAGTCGCTGCCGGAGCGCGCGTTCATGCTGGCGTAGTGCTCCGCCACCAGGCGCTTGCACAGGTGGTGGGTGGTCTCCTTCATAAAGTTGCTCAGCGTGCCGCTCCACCTGCAAAGAGTGACAATCAAATCCGCGTTAGCTCCGCAGCTCAATAGGCGCTTGCACAGGTGGTGGGTCGTCTCCTTCATCATAAAGTTGCTCAGCGTGCCAGACCACCTGCCAAATCAAACCAAAAGGGGGCCTGGTGCAAGTTTAGGGACAGGTGGGTCAGCTTGCAATGTTTGCTGACATCAGGGTCGCCGCCCAGCAGGTCAGCCCTGAATTGCGCAGGCCGGAGCCCGAAAGCCACACAAAAGCGGCGGCCCGCCCTGCTCACCGCCCACTGTTGGATGGGTGGTAGCACTGCCCCAGCAGGGCGTAGGACTGCCCATGCGTCTAAGAATAGAAACAGGAAACAGTGGAGAATAAGCGCTCACCGCCCGCTGTTGGAGGGGTGGTAATACTGCTCCAGCAGGTTGACCACGGTGCCCAGGTGCGCGAGCACTGCAGCAGAGAGTGAAAGGAGTCATTCAGATCATCAGACTATCAAAACAGGGGCAGGGTGCTCCAGCAGGTTGACCACGGTTCCCAGGCGCGCCAGCACTGCAGCCAAACAGTCACACGGAGGGGTGCATTGTTAGACCCAGCATGCTAGGAGCAGAGCAGCGTCCGCCACGGCGCCCAGGAGCGCCGGCACTGCAGTTGGCATTGAGGCGCGTGCTTTCAGCACTTGCTTGCCAGCGCTATCGCGCCGGTTGTCGAACCGTGGCAGGTGGCAGGGGAATGATGGTCGAAAACTGCCCAACCCAACCCACCCTGGTCGTCCAGCCCATTGCCGCCACCACCGCCGCCGCACCGCCCCAGCAGGTACACGGTTGCTGTCGCCGTGCAACTTTCGTTCGCACCACGATGCAGGGAAACACCAGCCAAACAACAAACAAAGCCATGAAACCCACCTGGATCGTCCAGCCCATCGCCGCTGCTGCCGCCACTGCCGCCGCCCCGCCCCAGCAGGTACACGGTTGCCTTGGCGATGCAGCTGCTGCGGCTCTTCTGCTCCGAACCAAAGAGCAGCTGGGCCAGGCCCGGGGCGGGGTAGGCTGCAAGGCATGGGGCGGGAGAGCGATAATCAGCAACAATGCCAGGCGGTATTGCTGCAGTGCACACCGATGATCGAACCCAGATTACATGTAGCATCCGGCGGCAGCCATCGTAAACACATGCAAACCAAACCCACCGCAACAGGCTGGGTCGGAGCAGGACAAGATGGAGCACAGCAAAAAAAACTCACAAAAGGGCGGGGAGCTGGCGGCGGCGCCGACCGGCACCTCGAAGGCCCACACAAAGCGGGTCCCAAAACTTTGCTGTGCGGGGCAATGGCAATTCAGCACAAGAAACACCAGCAGAACGGTCGCACTAGTGCAGCCAAGAGCTGGGTAGCCAACTCATAAAAGGCTGGCGAGCCGGCGGCGGCGCTAACCGGCACCTCGGTTGCCCACACACAACAGGTGCCATAGCTTTGTTGCACAGGGCAATATAGTGCAGGAAACAGCAGCAGAACGATTGCACTAGTGAAGAATCAACTCACAGAAGGGTGGTGAGCCGGTGGCGGCGCCGACTGGCACCTCAAATGCCCACACAAAGCGCGTGTAGAGCTCCGGCAGCAGGGCGGGCCAGTCCACCAAGCCTGTGAATTTGTGAACAAGGAGGAAGGATGGCATGAGATATTGCTTCCAAAGAATCAGGCTGAGCGCATGTAGAGCTCCGGCAGCAGGGCGGGCCAGTCCACCAAGCCTGCAGCCGATTGGCAGTGGAATTGACGAGGAAAGATTTTGGTTAGCGGCGGATGGTGAGCTGCACGGGTGTTGAGCTCGGGCACAGGGCGGGCCAGTCCACCACGCCTGTGAATTCGTGAACAAGGAGGAAGAATGGCATGAGATATTGCTTCCAAAGAATCAGGCTGAGCACGTGTAGAGCTCCGGCAGCTGCTCCTGCAGGAAAGCGGGGCGCATTGTGCAAGAAACGAGGGCGATGTGCAAGCCCCGCGGTGCGGCAATGCGGTGGGCTTGGAACCCCGGAGAGAACAAACCTGACCACACTCAGACTGTCTTGCTATTGATTGCCCATTTCAACCCACCTTGCGCATCGTGCTTGGCCAGCCGCGCACAGCAGCTGTTCTGATGCTGCTGTGGCAACAGTAAGCCACAGACCTTTGCACAACCTATCAAGCAACCCACCTTGCACGCCGTGCTTGGCCAGCCGGGCTGAGCGGCTGTTCTGATGCTGCTGTGGCAACAGTAAGGCACAGACTTTAGTGCATAAAAGCAATCCAACCCACCTTGCACGTGATGCTTGGCCAGGCGGGCAAAGCGGCTGTTCTGACGCTGCTAAGGTAACAATAAGGCACAGACTGTAGTGCATAAAACCAAGCCAATCCCACCTTGGACGTCGTGCTTAGCTAGGCGGGCGAACAGCGCGTACCAAAGGGAGTCCCAGTAGCGGCAGTGGTCCAGTTGCTGCATGGTTTTGAATGGAGGGGATGGCAGCTGGGTGTAACCTGCAATGAATTGATCTGGCTGCCCAGGGAATCCCAGTAGCGGCAGTGGTCCAGTTGCTGCATGGAAGTGGGTGGAGGGTAAGCAGCCAATAAGCGTGAGAAAAGCAGCAAGCCCATCTGCGCCAGAGTGAGTCCCAGTAGCGGCAGTGGTCCAGTCGCTGCATGGAATTGGGTGGAGAGACGGCAGCGGTTCACAAGGCACGACGTAGACAGCCAGTTTGATGTAACTACCCGATAACCCTTCGCTTAGTATCATTCTTAGTATCAATCGAATCCACACTTGCACAGCTGCAACCAGCACTGGCGGCATGCCTCACAGAACGCAACCAAGTCAAATCTAACGCAACCCACCCACCTGCCACAGCTGCAGCCAGCGTGGCACCTAATGCAACCGCACAACCAATGCATCAACCATTAGAGAGTTTACTTTTCACCTGCCACAGCTGCAGCCAGCAGGGCGCCCAGGCGCCCATTGCAGCAGCATGGCCATTATGAAACCAGAACTATACTGCCCATTTCACCCACCTGCCACAGCTGCAGCCAGCGGGGTGCCCAGGCGCCCCAGGCCCCCTCCCCCCTCAGCGCCTCGTGCGTCGGCAGCAGCAGCGCCAGCCAGCCCAGTGCCTGCAAATGAATGGAGGGAAACAATTCAGTAGATGTGTCAATGGCGGCGGGAGAAGCAGCAACGCCAGCCAGCCCAGCGCCACTGAGGGTCGGCAAAGCAGGCTCAAACTTGGCCCAACTCTCACATCAGGCAGCCCCCAACTTTCATATATATAATTGTTTCTACCCAGCACCAACCCACCTCAAAAGCCTCTGGGCGCTGCGGGTCCGCCAGAGCCGGTTCAAACTTGGCCCAAATCTCGGCGGCCGATCCGGGTGGAAAGAATCGGCGGCAGCGGTGCACCAGGGTGGTGAGCGCCTGATGCCGCGCCTCCGCCACACCGCCACCTGCAGATTGTGGAGACAATCAGGCATGAATGGGTGCATAAGACGGGCACGGCAAGCGGTGCACCAGAGTGGTCACACACAGGAGTTTACCCCTTACCCGCTGAAGGCTGCTGGGCCTATGCTGATGTAATCTCTTCTCAAACAGAACAGCGTTTGACTCAGTTGGAGGGCACTTACCCTCATACGCTGCGCTGGGCTCCAGCCCATATGCGTACATCATTTCGAAGAGCGGGCGCCAGGGCACAATCATCCTGCTTGGGGGGTGGGCGAGGGAGAAAGGGCACAGGAGGGGGGCTGTGAGATTTGTGCTTCGGGAGAAGCAGGCAGGACGGGCAGCTGTGGCAGTGGCAGAAGCAGAGGTGGGGGAGCAACAACCCCGGCCAAGCAGAAGTGGATGGAAACGCAGCGCGTGGTCGGGCAAGATGCAGGCAGATCGTGCACAGAAACAAGCCAACAAAAACAGCAAACACAGCGAGCCCTCTCACTTTAGTTTGCGGCGGTGCACGCGCAGCAGCTTGTGCAGCAGCTGCGCCCACCGGACCTGCGCAACGATGGATTAGAGGGAATGAAACGTGGTGGGCCGTCTGCAACCCCTGCCCAGCAGCGGCAGCAATCGGCAGGTGCCATGTCAGGGAGGTGGCACAACACACAGTGCAGCGCTGCGCAGCGCAGCGCAGCACGGCACAGCACAGCACAGCACAGCACACTGTCGAGCAGCAGCTCCGCAAACTGGCAGTTTTGCAAACCACACTCAATGCAATACCAAGCGAGGCAACAGTGTCGTGCCTGCAGCGGCAAGGGTCCCCGGCAGCTGAGCACAATGTCGAGCAGCAGCTCCGCAACACGGGGCCCCCCAGTCGCGACAACAGAATTCGCAACTTCAGACAACAGAAATCGCAACTTCAGAAATGCAAGCACGACGCACCTGCGGAGGCAAGTCTCCCCGGCAGCTGAGCACAATGTCGAGCAGCAGCTCCGCAAACTGCTGCAGCACCGCTGGCTCTGGCTCCGCCCGAGCGTGGATCAGCCTGCCAGAGGGTTGGGGTTGCAAGCCCGGTTGGGGTTGAGTGCGAGTGCCACAACATGCGGCGGCGCGGGCACGGCCGCATGCACCAAGCTTCAGCGGCACTGCCACAGCAGCTGGGAATAGAGCAGGATATCCCACACCCACTCCTCAACTCCTCAGCGGCACACACGGCAGCATAACTCGAGCTTAACAGCGGCGGCCACCCCTCAGCAACAGAACACCAACCACACTGAAGTATAAGCCACACATCAACTCACGTTTTGGCGAGCGGCACATAGGGCAGCGTGGCCTCAGCGGCAGCGGCCACGCCTAGCTCAGCCTTGTCCCGCTGCCACTGCGCCGCCAGGTGTGCAACCAGCGCGGCATAGCGCTTGGGCTCCTCTGCAGTAACGTGGTCGATGGATGGTGTGTGTGGATGGTGAATATGCAACGCAAGCTGGGCACAGCAACGAGACGCGCCACGCTGCCATGACAGCTGAAACAGCAAGCCCGGAAGTGATGCCGTGTGGTATGCGGCTCGAGCCTAGTTTGCTGCATGTCATAGATCCTGCAACCTTGCTGCAAGCTTCCGCAGGGCTGCCACAACAGGTGTGCTCCGCTGAGACGAGTGCCAACAACTCTGCCGCCGCCGCCGCCTGCCGGAAGCTCCCGCCCCACTCACCCTCACGGACGGCGGACGCCTGCTCAGCGGGCAGCCAGTCATTCCACACGCATGGTGCCATGCCGGCCAGCAGCACTGCGCCTGCCGATCAGCAGGGCTGGCTTGCTAGTGAGCGCCTGACGCCGTTGGCGGCGGCCACCGGCGCCCCGTCGGGGCTTGTCTGCGCCGCTGGGCGTGCGCCTGCCTCTGCCGATCGCCCGGCGATGTCCGCTGACAGCCTGGGCCGCGCCGAGGCTGCGGCTGTGCACAGTGGAGCCCTGGACGCCGGAAAAGAGGCTGGGACGGTGTGTTACGCGGATCGGCGATCGCTACCAATGCGATCGACTTGCGCACGGAACAGCAGGGTGCCCAGCAACTTGGGGCCGCTGCATGGGCGACGCCGAGTGGCGGAAGTGCGGGCGACCGTCCATCGGCGCCCAGAACGCGATCAACGCATTCCAGTGATCGCATTAACATATTTACAAGTGTCGGGGCCGCCTCAGACCCGTGCGGCTCGAAATGGCTTCGGCGGCCCCCCGCGAGCAGCCAGCAGAGGCGGTGATGATCCTTGACCTGCTCAAAACGCTGGTGAGCGCCATTTGTGACTGTGCTTCAGTGGCCGCTCGCCGCCGCTCGCAGTGTGCTCCTGGGGGCGGCCTGAGCCTACGTCGCACTTCAGAGCACGCGATCTAGTTTGCGGGAAGCGCGCCATGTCCCTGGGATGCTCTCCTGTCGCCGCCGTCGCCGCCTGCCACCGCCGCCGCTCTCTCTGCCCACCTCGCCGACTCTTTTGCCCTCTCTTGTTCTGCCCAGGGCATAAAGCAGTACGATCCTCGCGTGGTGGACTGCCTCCTAGACCTGACGTACAAGGCGGCGTCAGACATCCTGTCAGATGCAGAGGTGTGGGGGAGAAAATTACAGGCCATGCAGCGGGCCCGTGGGGGCACAGGGGAGCAACGGACAGCTCGCGCCACTGCCGCGCCTGCTGCGCATAGCTAGTGCATTCCACGGCTTGCATGCCAACCCAGGCAGCAGGCCGGAAGGGCGGAGCCTGCTGGCTCTGTATGCATGGCTTTCTTTTGCACCCCCTGTCGCCACAACCAGCCATTCCCATCACCACCCATCGCCGCCACCCCTGCCGCAGGCCATCAATCTAGCAGCAGGCGGCAACGGCGCTTCCCTCACGCCACAAGACATTGCACTAGCGGCGGCGCAGCACGCGCGCCTGCAGCCGCAGCCGCCGTCCATGCAGGTGTGTGTGCTGCAGCTGCAGATGTGGGGTGCAAGGGGAGGACGCTTGCCAGCATGCAAGGCGTCAGGTGCACCACCTGCTTTGTAGGTGTGATGCGCTTGGCTCAGGAGCCGACAGCGGTGCAAAGCCTTACCGGGTTCCCATCCTGTGATGCAGGAGCTGCACGTGCTCGCCCGCCGCATCAACTGCACGAGTCGCAGTAAATCAACCCTGCCATTCTGATTTCTGCTGAAAGTGGTGCGCCTTGGTATTCTCCCCATGCAGGAGCTGCACGCGCTCGCCCGCCGCATCAACGCACAGCCGCTGGCGGGTCCCGACGGCAAGCAGCATGGCATCAAGCTGCCGCCTGGTGAGCAGGGCATTTTGATGTGCCCCCCTCAATTGATACGATGCCACACAACAGCAGCCAGGCCTGCCTTTGTTGCCTGCAGTTGTGGATGGCCCGCTGATCCCAGCCAGTGCTTTTGGAGTCACACTGCGGCAGCCGGCTGCATCTCAGACTTTCCAACCATCCATCTCGCCCACCACCTGCAGTTGCCGACTGCCTGCTGAGCCAGAACTTCCACGTTCAAGCAGTCATGGACATCATCAACTTTGCAACCACAATTTGCAAACCAACTGTCTTTCCACCCCCCCCGCTTGCAGTTGCCGACTGCCTGCTGAGCCAAAATTTCCAAGTCAAGTCTCGGCAGCGGCCGCAGGCGCCCCCCGCAGCGCCCCAGCAGCAGCAGCAGCAGCAGGGGCAGCAGCAGCTGCGGCAGCACTTTGCAGTGAAGCAACAGCCCGGCAAGATTGGGCTGGCGCTGCCGCAGCAGGGCTGGCAGCCGCCGGCGGATGCGGCGGGGGCGGCGGCCGAGCCGTTTGCGCCGCCGGCACACGGCCAGCAGGGGCAGCAGGGGCAGCAGGGGCAGCAGCAGGGGCAGCAGCAAGGGGCCGGGGCGGGGCCCGCGGCCATGGATGTGGAGTTTGAGGATATCTAGGCAGCTGGACAGTCTTCTTGCAACGGTTTTGTAACTCAACCCTGCCTCGGCAAGCTGGGGTCAGCTGCATATGCAACCTGGCTTGGAAAGCTGGGTGAGTCGCGCACGTGCCAGGGAACACTCAATACAAGCACCAGCCCTGCTTCCCGCCCTCTCTGGCTCTCTCTCCTGTCGCCCTGGCGTTACACAATTATAAAGTAAAGAGGCAGGCGCGCTGTTCAACGGCAACACGCTTGAATTCACGCGGAAATGGGATCGAGCTTGAATACGGGTGGCAAACGAGGGAGGTGTTGGCCGCCAACTGAGGTGGCGCAAATAAGTCAAACAATGTCTTCAGCTTCTTTGCAAGGCTTGCGAGGGAGTCAATCGTGTTAGTGCTAAGCAATGTCAGTGTGGAGCGTGGTTATGGGCAGGCTCGATTGGGAACTGAGAAAAGGAAAAGAATGGTACTACCTTTGGTGCGATGCAAGCGCACTCGGGCGGGCGCGGGTACTTTATTGGAAAAGCAGCGGACAGCTGCTGGCTAAATGGGGCAGGGCAGGAGGAGGCAAACAGTGGAGGGGAGGGCGTGGAAAAGCAGGGTGGAACAAATGGAAAGTGGAAGAAGGGAGGGTGGAAGAATCGTTACTGCTTTGAGGGCCTTGGACAAAAGGGCCGGAGGAAGGCACACACACACACACAGAGGGAAAGAGAGGTTGTGACTTGGTGCTACCGAGCTTCGGTGCACGCAGGCACAGCACAGAAACGGCACCAAGGACGGTCGCCACGCATGGGCGCGTGTTTTGGGGCAGGCTGGAAAACGCAAAACGAACGGGGTGCTTGGAGCGATGCACGCATGTGGGACCATGCAACGGCACACTTTTGAGTGGGCGCGGCGGGCGACAGCTGTCCGTAGTGCTGATGGCAGTACAGGAAGCCAGGGCCAGCGGGAGGCACGGAGGGCCGGCGGTGAGCAAATATACACACACTGGACACAAAAAGAATGGCACTGCTGGGACAGAGGCGCGGGAACAAAGGGGGAGAATGGCTGGATGAAATGAAAAGAGGGAGAGAGAGGTGGGCGGCGGTGGGGGCGCAGCTTCGGTTAGTGCCTGATTGTGCGGCCGCGCGCGATATTCGAGATGAATGCAACGAACTTGCAGGCTTGGAAAAGCAACGGGAGAGGAGGGAGGGAGGGGAGGGGCAGCACAGAGGGAGGTGCAGCACAAAGAGATGAAGCAAACAGGGGCGGGGCTGCTGGGATGAACCAAGGCGCAGCGGACGGGCCCACAACAGCTGGACAGCCGCAAAGGCTGCCAGGGTCCTTGCTAAGATTACTCTTAGTGCAAACAGGCAATGAGCCCGCAGGGCCTGGCTCTCAGCAGGGGCTCAGCGCGTGGCCTGGCTCAGCAGGCTCAGCGCAGCATCCGCCCAGCGCTGCTGCTCTGCACGCTGCTGAGCCAGCAGCGCCTGCTGCTGCGCATACAGGCTCGCCGCGCCCTGCTGCAGCGGCGGCGGCTGCAGCTGCTGCTGCGCTGTTGGCAGGCGCTGCAGGGGTGCTGGTGGCGCCGCATAGGCACTGCGCTGCTGCTGTGGCCCAGCAAACTGCAGCGTATGCTGTGAGATGGGCGCCGGCGGGGCAGCAAGGCGGGCGTCTGCTGCAAGCCACGTGTGCTGTGCCTGCTGTGCCTGCTGTGCCTGCCGCGCCTGCCGTGCCTGCTCCAGTTGCAGCAGCTCGGCATGCTGTGCCTGCACCAGCTGCTTCCGCTGCTCTGCCTGAGCTGCCTCAAGCAGCATCAGCTGCTGGCGGTGCATGGCAGCCTGCTGTGCCTGCTGGACCTGTGGGGCCTGCTGTATTCGATGTGCATGCTGGGCCTGCTGCACATGATGTGCATGAATTGCATCTGCCGAGATCTGGCGCCGTAGGCCCGCAAGCATGGCAGAACGGTGCTCAAATGTTGCCGTCTCCGCCCTGCGCGGCTGGGGCTGAGGCTGCGCCAGCTGCTGCTGCTGCTGGTGCACCAGCCCGTGCAGCTGCTGCTGCTGTGCTGCCGCATGCAGCTGTTGGGGCGGCAGCTGCGGCTGCACCGGCGGCTGCGCCTGTGGCCCGGGTGCCTGGGTGGGCCAGGAGGCGAGCTGTGGCAGCTGAATGCCGGCAGCTTTCGCCCGCTGCAGCAGGTGAGCCAACTCAAACAGCTGATCAGCCGACAGCTGGCGCCCTGCCGGCTGCTGCTGCATGCCAGGCTGCGCCAGCAGCGCTGGCGGGGCGGCGCCGCCGCCGGCGCTCCACTCCTCCCGCCGCAGCTGCGGCGCCGGCTGCAGCAGCTGCTGCTGCTGCTGCTGCGTGGATGCCGGCGGAGGGTGTGAGTGGCCGCGGGTCAGGCCTGGGGCGTGCGACCGGGGTTGCAGTAGCTGCTGCTGCAGCAGCTGCAGCTGCGACTGAGCAGACTCTTCTGACCGGCGTTGGTCGGCCCGAGGCAGCGGCGGCGGCGGCGGGGGAGCACCCAACGAGGGCGGCACCCAAGAGGGCTGAGCTTCCAAGTCAGCTGGGCAGGTTGGGAACACACCCAGCTCCCGAGCGATGCTCAGCACCTCTTGCATCTGTGGGACGGGCGAGTGGAAAGTGGACTGGGTGAGTGGGCAGCGCAGCAACGCGGCACAGAGGCAGTGAGAATGGAGCAGTGGGGGTTGCAATGTCGTGCCGACAGAGGCTGTCCTTGCAAAGCAGCGAGCAGCGGCGCTTTCAATGCGCCAGCAATGCATGGCCAGCAACCGCCTGCACCACACAACCAGCCTGCATGCAGCTAGCAGCTGCAGCAAAGAGCCAGAGTTGCAGGACAGGGTTGGTGCACACAGCACGGCACGTTTACGCACACACACCTGCTGGTCCTCATCTGCCTCGACCTTTGCTCCCGCGATGCTGGCCTGGCTGATGTGGTTGGGGGCCCGGCTGGGCCCCGGGCTGCTGCCGGCGCGGCTCAGCGAAGATGCTTCCACCATAAGCACCGAGCGGTTGGCCGTGCCGGCCTGCAGTTGGTGTGCGATTGTGGGGAGGCAGGAGGTGAGGATCGGACCCGTGACACGGGAGGGCAGGAGGGAGTCCTGCATGATGCAAAGCGCCCCTAGGCCAGCAGGCAGGGCAGCGCAGGGCACCAAAACGGCTGCCGCAATAAGTGAGATGATGCCAGTAGCAACAATGACCCCTGTGCAATGCACTGAGCGATGCAGCCCAGCTGGCAAACTCACCCGCCGCAGGGACAGAGGCCCGTCGCAGGCGCACGCAACCGCGGGCAGCACCGGCTGGCGGCAGCCAGGGCAGGCAGGCGGTGGCGTGCGCTGCGCAGCCCAGTCCATCTGCTGCGCCCGCTGGCCCTGCTGGCCCTGCTGTGCCTGCTGGCCCTGCTGCTGCTCGATGAGGCGCATGGCGGCCGTGCACCACTGCTGCTGCTCGCTGCGCTGCTGCTCAAGCGCTGCCTGCTGTGCTGCAAGCTGCTTCTCTAGCAAGGCAGACTGCTGCTGCTGCTGCTGCTGCTCTATCAGCCGACCCATCGCCACAGCCTGCTTCTGCCGCTGCTGCTGTGCCAGCAGCGCCGCCTGATGCGCCTGCGCGCGGTGCTGCTCCAGCTGCTGCTCCTGCTCCTGCGCCTCCTGCTGCTCTAGCTGTGCCTGCTGTGCTGCCCACTGGTCAGGCGAAGGCGAGCGGCGCTGCTGCTGCTGCCCAGCCGCTGCGCCACCCTGCTGCTGTGCCGGCTGCGGCTGCAGCTGCGCCAGCGGCGGCGGCGATTCGCCACCAGACCGCGTTGGCTGGTGCAGCGGGCCTTCAGCAGAGGGCAGGGTTTTGGCGTCGGGCAGAGGCGCTGACGGGGCGGGCAGGCTGCCAGTTGAGAACGCCTGCTCTTGCAAATAGGCCGCTCCAAAGGGGCTGACCATTTTGGCCTCCCCACCAGCGGCACCCGCACTGCCGCTGGGCTCTGGCGCCGCCTGCTGCACGTTCGGCGCAGCAAATGGGCTGGCCATGGGCAGCGGCCACTGCTGCGGCTGCGAGGAAGTGCGGCTGGGCGGCCGCTGCTCGCCAAGCTGCTGCTGCGGCTGCTGCTGAGGTGGGTGCTGAGGCGACAGCGGCGGCTGCTGCGGGCAGCTGGGCTGGGGGCAGGGGGAGGAGGCGCGTTGCTGCTGCCTCTCAACCGCCTCCAGAAACTGCAGGCGGGGTGGAGTTGACGTAAAACGAAGGAAGGTCTGTTGAGTATGAAGCGAGGGTTTGCGGGGGGACGAGATCGGCTTGGTGGGAGGGACGGGACATCGGCCTGGATTGTGCATTGCCAGGGAGCGAAGCAGCACGGCAGGCCGGGCGTGCCGGCACTACTATGGCAAGCTGCCAGGCATTGGTGGTTTGGGGGAGTGGAAGGTTCCATTCTGGTCAGCAGACTGGGTGCAAGTCTGCCACCCCCAGACCAGAGGTAGGCACGCGCCACCGTGGCCCCCGCCCAGACCGCAAGGCAGGCCACAAACGGGCCCCTCCTGCAGCAGTAACACACCTGCTGGCAACTGTCCCACACCCCGGTGCCGGGCATGGCGGGCGGGTGGGGAACAGAGCACTGATCGGATGGGCGAGGCCAGCAGCGCCCGGTCTGGATGTGTGACCCAAGTCCCCGCAGCTGGGCAGCCGGCCACCCCACTTCTGTCTGCTGGGGTGCCGACCGCTGCCCTGCAGTCATGGCAGCCGCAGGAGGGTGTGGAAGGGCGGTGAGAGCCGGCAGGGGGCGCCGGCAGGGGGCGGTGAGAGCCCGGCCCGGCGCTGCGGCGAGCTGTGCCCGTCCGCAGCGCTGCTCACCGGTGCTTCTGTGGCGATGATATCGATGGATGGACCCGCAGCTCCGGGGTGCGGCTGACCAGGTGGCCCAAGTCCGGCGCGGGCTGCAGAGGCCCCTGCTGCGCCCGGCCGCTGGCGCACCCGACTCGCGCTGCTGCTCTGGATGGGGCCAGCGGGCATCATGATGCTGCGCCATGCCATGCTGCGGCTCGCTCTCGTCGCCACGACGGGCGCATGCGCTCCACAGCCCAACACCCCGTCTGGCCCCTGAAATGCCGGCCCCCTCCCACCTGCCAGCGTCCCCATCTGGCCCAAATAGCAATGAGCCAGAACTGGACTACGCGTTGGTGCAGCCCAAGCTCAGGAACGGGCAGCGGCGGGAAGTGAGGAGTAACCAGTGCGCGGTACAGGGCGCCGGAGCTCCCCAACCAAACCACTGAATGCACCGCAGCAGACCTGCATGCCATGCCGCCAGCTGCCAACTGCGGACAAACACGTGGGCCCCACAATGGCAGCGCCTCCCGGCTGTCGATCTCATAGTTTACACACCGGGCACATGGCCCCAACCCCAGAGAAAGCAATACAGATGCGTCAGACGGAGATAGGTGCGTCAGGGACAGGGCAGCAGGGGAGGTGAGTGGCGGCAAAACGGCTGCGCGCACTAGAACGGCTGTCATAGGCAGAGCGGGGCGGTCAGAAGTGCGTGGCGGCGGGGGGTCGCTGGTCCGTTTGTGGGTGCAGGGTGCGCTCTTCGGGCGTCGCGCGCGGCAAGCGAGTCATGCATTGGGATTGACCACTCGGCAGCAGAGCAGGCAGAGGTACGGCGGGCAGCAGGCCCCAGGGCGGCGAGAGAGTGGCGCAGTTGGGCAGTCTGTCGTTCGGGAAGGGTAAACAAGTCGGTCTGCACCGCACCACAACCGTGCTCAGGGCCGTGCTCCGGAGGCCGAGCTTACGCCTTCTTGGTCGCCTTCTTGGCGGCCTTCTTGGGGGTGGCCTTCTTCTTGGGTGCTGCCTTGGCGGCCTTGGGGGCGGCCTTCTGCGGTTGGAAAAACGGAGGGAGGCAGGAGCGGTGTTGATGAGGGCGGTGGGGCGCAAACGACGGTCGGGCACGCACGGCGGTTGGGTGCAAACGGCGGCGGCGCCACTCCCCATGCCACGGTGACTCTCTGTGCAATCGCTGTGCTGCTCTGGCCTCAATTTCAAACCATGTGAACGCTGCCCCTTGCCCACCTTGGGCTTGGCGGCGGCCTTCACCTTGGTGGCCGTCTTCTTCACCTGCAGGGCAGGCGGCAACCAGAGGGGCACACAGCTGAGAGACCGAGCAAGGACGCTTGAAGGTTGCAAGCGTGCGAATCATGCTGTGCTATTGTTGGCCGTAACCAGTCACCGCGTTAACCACCCGCCCGCGCCTCAACCTACTCCTGAAGCACACCCGCCGTGCTCCATACCCACCTCACCCCATCTCCACATCCTGTGCACAGCGGCTTAAACCACCCACCCACCTTGGGCGTGGCCTTGGCCTTGGGCTTCTTCTCGCCCTTGGGCTTGGCAGCCGCCTTCTGCAGAACGGAAAACGTGCGAGCAAGTGTCTGAGCTCGCATTGGATCCAGGGGCGGCGGTGGCAAAAGAGGCGGCAGGAGGGTTGGGAAGGTGAGGGTGGGTGGCTGCCGCGGCGGCGTGAACAAACAACCAAGGTTCACGCATCTGGAGGAACATGTATGCACACAACACTCTGCAATGCAACACACCTTGGCTGCCGGCTTCTTGGCCGCCTTCTTCTGCAATTGCAGGCGTGGGGAGGGGTGAGGCAGAGGGGTGAGGCTGAGGCTGCGGCGACAAGCGTGGGGCCCCCAAGGAAGCGGGCAAGCAAGCTTACACACACGCCAGGCAAACGCCGACTGCCCACTTGCAAGCTCTCATGCACATCAACACAAGCAGGGGAACAAAGGGAGGGCAGGGTACAGTAACCAGCTGGCTCCCTGGCGGCTGGGGCGGTTGGCCGCGCATGGCTCTCCCTGGCGTCAACACAACTGGCGCCTGCCCCGCCCTGCGCAGCGCAACCACAGGGTTAACAGCGCAGTCAAAGTTGCGCACCTCGCCCTCAGCCTTCTCCTTCTTGGGCTTGGGAGCCGCCTTGGGCTTGGTGGCCTTCTTGGCAGCCGCGCTCAGCTTGTAGCTGGCCTTGACCTGCGGGTGGGCGGGTGTGTGTGTGTGTGTGTGTGTGAATGGAATGCAGTAGACGGCACAATGAAAGGTGAGGAGCGGGGAGGGATGTGACAGGGCATGGGGCGTGTTCTGCTTAGCTCAGCTTGTAGCTGGCCTTGACCTGCGGTGGGTGGTTAGTGGGAGGCGGCAGGGCAGGGGTGAGGAGCGGGGAGGGGTGAGGAAGGCACACCGCGGGCCAGCTAAGCTGCCGAGCATGACTGGCCAGCAGAGAGTAAGGAAACATATGCTTGAGGTCTGCATGGAAGCTGGAAGCAGAGACAGTGCACATGCACACATGAAGGATGATGCACAGGGCAACCGCCGCCAAGCGGCGCACCCCCGCCGCGGCGCCGCCGCAGGCTGTGGAGGCACAGAGGCCCAGCCCAGCTGCTGCACTGCAACAACAATGACAGCAGTAAAAAACAATGGCAAAAAGGAAGCAAGCGGCTTGCCTTGACCAGCTCCTGCTTCTCCTCCATGCGCTTGATGGCCATGCCCACCTGCAGCCCATAACCCACGAGGGGCAAGAAGGCACAGCATGTCAGCTGGTGAGGCAGCACTGACGAAACGAATTGCTGTGTTGGGGCCGCCATGGGGCGGAGGAACACTAAGCGGAGGCTTGGTGGGTGAATGGGAGGGCAGGGAAGCGCAAAACTAACTGGCGGGGGCCATGCCCGCCGCCGGGGCCCGCCGGCCGCCGGCCGCCAGGCTGGCGGGAGGTGCGCGCCAGATTCCAGCCGGCAGCAGCCAACAGCTCGCCATGTTTCTAAGCTGCCCCAGCTGCTTGGTGTGTCACCAAGCAGTGCAGCAGGCTGTGGGGCATGAGGGCAGCAGCAGGGAGGCGCCGCAGGGGGCAGGGACCGCGACCGACCAGCGGGCCGCGGCGGCGGCCACAAAAAACCCTAGCTTCCGTTGCATCCAGCCGTTTGCAGCTGCTGCTGGTGCCCTGCCAAGCTGCCTGGCTGCCAGCCCAGCTGCCGGGACATTTTGCAGGTGGGGGCAGCAGTGGCGAGGCGCGGCGAGGCCAGGCGGGCTGGTTTGCAGCCGCGGCGTCGGTGCGCCGCGCGGCGCCGCCGCCGCTCCCATACCCGCTGCGCCCGAGGGGCGGCACCAACCCCCGGGACACTCGCCTCCCTGGGCCCGCCAGCTGCCAAACACCCTCCCGTGGGCATGCCAGCCCCCTAGGCAGCACAGCTGGTGCAGCGGGCCGCCCAACAAGCTGCAACAAGGTAGCCGCACGGCGGCGGGGGCACGCGCCAGCGACCCCGGCATTGTCCGCCAGGGGCTGCCGCCCCGAAACACGCGCCTGCTTGTGCCAGTCGCCCAGGCCGGTGCCCTTGGGCAGCTTGGAGCCGTAGTGCTGCTCTGCAGGGAGGGGCGTGGGGAGTCTGGGGGTCAGCAGGTGCGCGGTGGGGGAGGAAAGGGGCACGGACGTGGGGGGTCCACACGGGCCGCGCGTCGCGGGAGCGGCCGAGTCGGCGGCCCTGCCTGGCTGCCTCCCGCCTGCCCGCCGCCCTCCCGCCGCCCCAGCGGCCTCGACTGAGCAGGGTTTGGCGCGCGGCACCCCCCGCGGGCCAGACTAGGTCGCCCGCAGCGCGGACGCCTCCCAACTCGCCTATCCACTTGAGCAGGGCGGGCCGGGAGGAGCCGCTGCGCTCCTTCAGGGCCTTGATAGCCTGTGAGCACGGGCGGCGGGGCGGGAGGGGGGCTGGGGGCGGCTTCGGGCGATGGCGGGAGGGCTGCGGCCTCCCCAGCTGCCGGCGCCCGGCTGCCGGCGCCCCAGCAAAGCGCCCGCACCTCCACCACCATGTCCTTGTAGGCGGGGTGGGCGGGAGCGGGCTTGTCGCTCGACTTGGGCGCCATTGTGCTCCTGTGCTTGCTGGCGGGTGTCTTTGAAGTGGTGGGTAGGGTGCAGGTGTGTGCAGCAGCAAAGACAGGTGGGCGCGGGGCGTGAACGCAAGGAAACACGCCTTGACAGCTGAGGTGCATGGGCGGCTCGCGCCGCCGACACCCTGTGGGGCATCCCACAGGGCCCACAGGGAAGCACCCAGCTCAGATATACAAGCTGGTGGGGTGGGAGGCCCCCCACGGCCGGCACCGGCCCTTCCCCGCCCACCGCCTCCCTGCAGGTGACACCCAAATGCAAATCGGCCCCTGCCTGCCTGCTGCTGGCCTCAACCGCCCCGTTCGAGCGCCCCATCCGTGTGTGGGCCTATTGGTACTGAAATGCCAGGAGGAGGTGAGCTGAACGGCAAGCACTGCCGACGCAGTCGCACTGCCGACGGGCGGGAAGGCGTCGAGTCAGCGGTGTGCCGATCTGCAAGGGCCTTGCAGGCGCATATGCACTGCGTTGGGCGAAGTGGTGCATGCAATAAGCTTAAAAGCTGCCTAAAAGAACAATGTGAGAGGCTGTGGTCTGGAAGGGACGTATCATAGACAGAGCAGGAGGGCGAGCGCCGGCCAATGGCGCCGCCACCTTGCGAGTTGTCCCATCCTGCGCATTCGCTTGCCAGCCGTGGGTACGGAGATGGCGGCATGAGTACAGTCAACCACAAATTACATTTGGAGTTTCCTCCCGATTGCATAGTGTGCATTGTTACTTTGAGCGCGGCAGCTAGCAGGCGCTGATGCCGGCTCCTTCGCCCAGCAAGCTGTTCTGCTCACAGGGCTCACGATGGAAGGCTCTTCATTGCTTCGGCCACATGTGCAGGCAGAGTATCCACACTGAGACTGGTAGCGCCATACTTGATGCAATGGTCCGCTCAGGCCAAGCAGCCGCCCATTCCTCCATGATGGCAACGAGTGTGCGCACCCCGGCCAAGCACTAGTGCATTACATGCAGGACGGCCGCTCTGCCGCAACTTCCTGGCCAGCTCACAAAGCGCGCTTTGGCCAAGCAGACAAAAGCAAATGCTCAATCAACAGTTGCACCGTGCACATGTATCGTCTGCTCACGTCGCACGCGCCCGCTTTGCCGGCCAGCCCCTGCCAGCTGCCCCGTCCGCCTTGCCGCTGGCGGCCGCTGGACGGGTGCCCCGTTTCTCCTCCTCCCCCTCCTCCTCACCGCTGCTGCTGCTGCCGGCCTCCAAACCGTCCTCTCCATCGCTTCCGGACTCCTCATCCGATGAATCACTGCTCTCTGAATCGGTCACTTCCACCAGCTCCACCCCCGGCCAGTCAATGAAACCGCCGGCGTCAAGCTCCACAGCAGCCGCCTGCACAATATCAGGAACGGAATCAGGGTGGGGAATTCGGTACGTTGGTACTGCTTCTTTTGCTGGCACAATGCCGGCAGCTTGTTGTATGTGTGGAAACCTGCGAGCAACGGTTCTGTGCAGCCCGGGACAGCAGCCCAACGGGTGCAACTCAGAGGAGGAGAGGAGGAGGCACCACCGTGCATGCGCACCCTGCAGCTGCAGCTGCGCCTGCGGGCATCCCTCTCAGCTGGCGTGAAGCCTGCAGATGAGCCTCATTATCTCATGCGTCGGCTGTCAGGAGGGAATGTAAACCCATTGTTACACAACCTTGCCAAAAAAGCCGGTGGACCAAGCAGCAGCCCACCTGCTCCGCCTCGGTGCACAGGCAGGCGTCCAGCGCGGCGGTCAGCTTCTCCTTCTGCGGCAGACCAGCACAGGCATAATAGGCAAACATATTTCACACTTCCAGCCATCAGCGATGCGAAGCAGCGGCGTGCGCAAGCGCAGGCGCAGATGCATGCATGTGGCCATGCCCGCCGCAGGGCCAGGCAGCTTCCCAGGCGCATCAGCAGTTGCAGCTCCGCCTGCATGCGATTGGTCGATCCACCGTGGAGCTAATGCCAAGTCGAGCCTCCTGTCATAAATGATCACCGTAGTACTCCGGTGACAGACGGCCCTGTACACAAATGCCCCAGGATATGCCCGCTGATCTGCCTACCTGCACACCAATGCCAATGAACACCAGCTCCTGCCGCCGGTCGCCGGTGGTCGGGTGGAAGTCAGCGCGCACCTTGGCGGGCTGCGGTGGCAATGGAAGCGCATGCAACAGGTGTGTTGTCAGCACGCACGCCAAGACTTAGAGCAGGCAAAGCTTTTGAACTTGCGAGGCGGTGCACGGCACCGCTCCTCTCTGCCAATGCAGCTGCTGCCAATGCTACCGCCGCCGCTGGCCAGCGGCGGCAGTGCGCCATGGCGCCGCCGCTGCTGCTTGCCGGCTGCTGTGCAGAGCTGGCTGCTGTGCAGGCCTGGCCTGCACCTATTACTCACATCCACATCAGGCCACAGGTCTTCCGGGATGGCTGCAAACCATGGGTTGCCGGCGCTGCAAGGGAGACACAGGGCAGGCAAGAAGGATTGCTTGTGAATCAACGGTATCTGTGAATGCATATTGCGTAAAACTGCAAAACAGAACCAGACGGCACCTGATGCGCAGCACGGCGCCCGCCTGGCTCCCATTCTCCTTAGCCCAAAAACAATGGGTAGTAGACAACTGGCACCTGATGCGCAGCACGCTGCCTGCCTGGCTCCAGTCTCCGCTCACGTCGTCCCGCCCCGCCAGCCACAGGAAGCCCTTGCTGCGCAGCACCTGCAGTGCATCAAGACATCAACGAACAAGCATGAAAAAGGAAGGCTGAGGGGTGCCAGCCACAGGAAGCCATTGCTGCGCAGCACCTGCAGCCAGTTGCAGCCATTTTCGGTCAAAGGATACAGGTGGTTATTCAGTGCCAAGTGCACGCTCAGCTGCCGCCCGGTTGCAGCCAACCCCTGCATTCCAAACTACCCAGCCATGCTCGCCAGACTGCAACACCCCTTCGCACCCCTTAACACCCACCCATCACCCCACCTGGCCGAACTGGCGCTTCAGCGCCGCCTGGCGCTCTTCCGCCTCTGCCACGGTCACAGCCTCTGCCACAATTACCGGGCCTGTCGATGTGTCGCCGTCCTCACTGCTGACCGGCACAGGGCCTGCAGCTGCCGGTGCGTCGCCATCTTCCTCACTGCCCACAGCTGCGGGTGCAGCGGCAAGCTGCCCGTCCTTGCCATCGGCTGCCGCCGCCCGCCCGTCTGTAGGCGCCGCCTGCGGCTGCCCATCTGTTGCTGGCGGACCTTCTGTATGTTCCTCGGTGTCTCCCAGGCTGTCCACCTGCTGCAGCACCCAGTAGCGGCGCAGCAGGTCCCACAGGCGGCCGGGGTGGAAGGGGCGCCGCGCCCTGCGGTAAGTTGGCAGTTGCTGGGCAAATCTGCATTCACACTAGTTCAGTCGGCAGGGTGCAACGTATGGCAAGTCATTCACATGTACGCATGTGTAGTGCTGGTCAGACCAGTGGACGGGCAGCTGGCTGCCGCCTCTCAGTGAACCAAAACGTATCAGCACAGAAACGAGCCAAAACAAACATTTACCGGTAGACAAAGGAGGCAATGCCGTACTCCTCGGTCTCTGGGGTGTGGCCCTCGCTCAGCGACTGCAGCCAGCCGGCGCTCTGCATCAGTGGAGAAACGGAGCCCGACGGTGGGTGTGCATGGTTTGCACTTTTCATAGTGTACAGGCCCCTTGTTCAGCTGCATTGCTGCATGTGCCCTGAGCGGTTCGACGCTCCAACAGCTGGCGGTAGCCAGCCCAGCCAGTGACAAAGTGCTTGGCAGTGAGCGGCAGCCGCCCCACCTGAGCAGCCTCCTCGAAGCTGAACCGCCCGGTGCCCACCACTTCAGTTAGGTCCACCTGCACGGGTGCCATATAAAACAGGTGGGTGCCGTTAAAACAGGCAAGATGGCTAACCTGTAGGAAGCGACATGCAGCTTGTGTAGCAGAAGCACAACAACACTGTGGTCGCCAGCGTCTGTGTGTCGTGGGCTATTCTGCACGTGACAAAGCCTGCGCCATGCAAGCCCGGTCTATGCAAGGAGTTTGATTTCAGACAAGCACCTGCGAGTGGGTGGCGGGGATGACGCGGGCACCGGGGTTGAGCCGCCGCAGGAACGCCTCCAGAACGGGCCGCTCTGCGGGGCAGAAGAGTTGCAAGGAAAAGGGGCGTTCATCTCTCTAGTGTACAATCAACAACGGCGGGCGGCGGCAGCTGCTCCGAGCAGCAAGCGAACGCAGGAGGTCAATTGCTGTGCTGCCAAGTTCACCCACCTGTCTGCGCCACGAGGTCAACCTTGTTCAGCACGATGACGTTGGCAAACTCAATCTGCAGCAGACAGAAAGTTTCGCAGCACCATGTGAGCTCGTTGTGTACTGCTCCTCGCCGCATCGCGGCGCCGCTCCCATCCCCACAAAGATGTGCATGTATGTGTACGCAGTTGAAATGCATCGGAGACGTGCGTACATGTGCATTGCCCCTGCACCTGATCAAGCAGCAGATCCGCCACATTCCGCTCGCCGCCAGCCGCCTCGGGCCCTTCACGATCCGCCACCGTCTCAATGCTGCATGGCAGGACGGTGAAAACAATCATAACAACACACCGCTGCTTGCTAGCAAGCAGGCACCGGTGGAACTACCACCGCTATCGATTCCACCAGCAGCGTCCAAGCAATGTCATCCCGCCATGATGGCAGCACTGCACCCACCTGCCCATGTTGGCCAGCAGCAAAGCGGGCATCAACTGCTCCCTTTCGGCCACGCTGAGGCAAAATATCAGTCACTTTGACAGCAGCACCCACCTGCCCATGTTGGCCAGCAGCGAAGCGGCGTCCACCACCGTCACGCAGGTGTCTAGCCGCGCCATCTGTGCAAGTGCGAAGGGCAACTTCACATGTGATTCAATGTGGGGAACCGGGAATCGCCATTTGTCCAGCAGCGCCAGCTGTGGGTAGGGAATACTTCGCAGCAGAACAGCTCTTCGTTCCAACTCCTTGAATGTTGATCGTCAACGCGCTCGCCGAACAGCAGACACATGAATGAAACAGCATGTGCAACATATGCACAGCATCCCCTCACCTTACGCAGAGGCGCAACCCCCTCGGACGGTGGCAGCTCAAAAGTCTCTGCCACCTGCTGGGGCTCGCCGATGCCTGCCGGAACGCAGCAGGGATGATGGGCCAAGGCAGCGGCAGTGCCGCCGTCAGTGGATGCAGGCCTGCGATGTTGCACGCCTGCCCACAGCTTGCATGGAAGACTCCCGCCGCTGCATGCACATGTCCTACAATCACGCCATCATGGGGTGCAGTCCAGTGCCTGCCCGCAGCGCACCCGTGCTCTCGATGACCAGGTAGTCGAAGCGGCGCTCCTGTGCCAGCTTGGACACCTGAGCAGGCACAGCACAGGATAGGGCGCTCCTCAGCACTGCCTTTTCAGGACTGTAGGGCGAGACTGTTTCACAGCATGCGTGCATGCCCCGTCCCAGGTGCATTATGAGCGGGGTGGCAGGACCCGCTGAGCGCGCTGTGCTGCACAGCTGCATGCGCAGCGGCCCCAGCTGACAGGTGGCCACACGAGTGGCCAAGCGGCGGACAATAGCGCAACAAATGCTACGACCACCAGCAAGCCACGCAAAGCAAGTAGGAAGTGCACAGCGCTTGCCTCCTGCAGCAGGTCTTCGCGCAGCGTGCAGCAGATGCAGCCGTTCTGCATCTCGACCAGGCGCTCCTGGGTCTGATTGGGAGAGAGGTATGGAGGATGAGCCGGAAACTTGCCTGGGAGGCAGGTTCAGCCTGGCTGCCATTGATATATTGGCCTGCCGATCATTCGAAGACCATGCGCAACTGCCTGGTTGCAACTCCTGCACAGTTGCTCAGCGCACCTGGACCAGGCCGCCCTGCTTCACCAGCCCCGCATCGATGTTCAGCTCCGCCATGTCGTTCACAATCACGGCGCAGCTGCAGTGATATGAAGCAAACCAGTGAACGCGAATCACACCAGTAAACGCGCAGTGGACACGCCAGGGCAGCAGCGGCGGCGCAGTGGCGGAGCTCACACCGCGCCCTGTAGGCTCCATCAATCCTCCCCGCCTCTGCCCTCTTCACTGCTCACCGCAGCCCCTTCTTGTTGCGCAGGATGTGCTGCAGCAGCGTGGTCTTACCAGCACCCAGGAAGCCGCTGAGCAGGGTGACCGGCAGGGGCCCCTTGCGTGCTTTGCTCGGCTTGCCGCCGCCGCCGCCGCTGGCGGCGCTGGCGGCAGCGCTGTTGCCGTGGGCGGCGCGCCGGCGGGCCTTGGCACCGGTAGAAGCCGCCATCCTGCGGCGCGCGGGAGGGCGAAAGCGGCCGGCCTGTGGCAGATGACAGACATCCTGCAACCAGCAGGCCAGTCCCCACGCCGGCCAGCTGGGGATAGGGGGCAGGGCCCTGGCGCGGCTCGGCGGGGCGCCTGCATGCCGCGCAACGCTGTTCTAGGCCTCTTTAACACGTTCTAGGTGCACTGCACGCGGTGCCACGCTGCGCGGGCGCTCGGGACGGTCGCTGCAAGAGCGAGACGGGAAATCCTACCACCCTCGCCGCCCACCTGCTCCTCACTCGACTCCTGAAGCCTGATTGAGGCGCTTAAAGAGGATAACTGTGCCGATGACCGATGATCACCGCGCGGGGACTGCCCCGCACCACCAGCCGAGTCCCCGGCGCATGCATTGCATGTACCAGCCGTCCATGTGTGCACTGTTCGTTATGTTGCCAGAAGCACGCGATGCAAGATCGCCGGAGCTGCAAGGGCGCATGAGTTGGGCGCACCAATGCTCTAACAAAGTGCACCGACGGTGGCGGGCGTGCCTGCTGCTGGTGCCACCCTGCCCTGCCTCGCCCCCTCCCTCTGCTTCCCTCTGCGCTGCACAAGTGGAAACAGCCACCTTGTGCTGTGGCATGGCATGAACAATTGCTGCCGCCTTCATCCCGCCGCCTGCGCATAGAGCACACTCACTGTGCCACAAGAGTGCACAGGCTGACTTCCACATGCTTGCTGTGGAAAAATACAGAGGGGGCAGTGCCAATGCGGGGCAGGAGAGGAGGATGGGAGGGGCCAACAAGAACAATGGAGAGAGCTTGGGATTCAGTGAGAGCGCAGCGCCGCAGTGCACAGTCACAATCGACTCACAGGGAAAATTCACACGAAACCGGTGTCACCAAAATCACAGGTGCCCAAAAATCACCGTCCGAAAATTTGGTCCAACAGGGAATGGGCAAGCGGCTACACCAAAACAGCCTTGCAGGGCGGCGCCGCCGCTTGCCAGCTGGTCACTCCAGGCCTGCCTGCCACTGGCTGTAGCCGGCTTGGCTGCCGGCTGGCTCCTTGCCGCCTGGCTGGCTGCGCCTGGCTGGTTGCCGCCTGGCTGGCTGCCGTGCTGCAAGCCGTTGCGGGGCCGCCACCAGGGGTGCCTGCCGCTCACAGATCGAACTTGATGCCGAACACCACCTGAAAAGCAACATGAGGAGAGCAAATGGGAAAGGCATGAGAAGAACAGCAAAAAGTCCAACGTAACAATTGCCAAATACGACCAGCAGAAAATGTGCCGATAAAGCTGGCAGACAAGCCCAATCAAACTCCTGGTTTGTTGATGAGTGCAGCCAGGCCAACAGCAGGCTCCACGCACTGGTGGCTGGAAAGAACAGCACGCACACAGTCCGAGCAGCAGCATGGTCTGGCAACAGCAGACCCAAGGGCTAGCCAGCATCTGATGCACAGAAAGACCCACCTTGGGGTCCTGCTGCTTGTGCACGGGGATGGTCATGCCCAGGGTGAGGGTGGCCTCCGCCGCGTCGTCGCTCAGCTTGGCGGGCGTGTGCTTGGCTGCACAGTGCATGAGAGGGTAAAGTAATCAATCATAGGGCAATTTGCAAATGTGCCTTAGTCGCTCAGCTTGGCGGGCGTGTGCTTGGCTGGAAGAAACAGTGTCAGGGGGAGAAGATCACTCAGTCATGTTGTAATGGCAATGCAAATGACGCGCAGGCAGCTCAGCTTGGCGGGTGTGTGCTTGGCTGCACAGTGTATGGGGCAGCAAACTAGTCAGGTGTAGTGGAGGCATTGCTGTTTTGCAAATGCGGCATCGTCGCTCAGCTAGGCGGACGTGTGCTTGGCTGCATGGAAGAACAGCGGACAGGCGCATCGCAGATGCGGCCAGCTCAGTAGTGCAGCGGGTGAAGGCTTGGCTGAAAGATTGAATTGAGGCTGGCGGGGCGCTTGCCGCGCCTGTGGCCACGTGCATTCGCTTTCATTCGACATCCCATCGGGGAATCAACCTATACGGCGAACTGACCTGTGACGTGGAGCTCGTCCTTGGCCAGGTCCCACGAGTACTTGACCTTGGTGCCATCAGAGAACTTGCTGCGGGCAGAAGGAAAGTATCAAGAATGTGTGCTGTTACACGAAATGCTCCAGACGGCCACGCTGACCCGATGCCGTCTGAGACCTTGCTGCGAATAGTAAGGACGAAGCATTGGAAAAAGAAGATTGCCTGTTCTATGCGCATGGCTGCTGCCCAGCCGATCATCAATGTTGGAATTGACTTGGAAAGCACCGCCCACCCACCCACCCAGCTGCCCACGTCTGGCGCTAATTGCTAGCTGCACCCTGCTGCCACACAACGGCCCTTCCTTCTTTTAATCCAACGACCATACTCCGCCCAGCCACCCACGCACCTCTTGGCGCTGAGCTGCCAGCCGCCGGCGTGGCTGTAGCTGGCGGCGGCCGAGTGCAGCAGCGGCCCCGCCTGCAGCTTGCTGCGCAGGCCGGCGGACGGGCCCTGCAACAGCAAACAGAGGTGCAAGGTGGGACTGATGATAAATGGAGGTGAGTGCAGCAGCGGCTCCGCCGCGCGGCTCAGCAGTGTTGCTTGTCGCTACCTGACTGAAGCAACCTGACAATGTGTGAATGTGAACATCAACGAACAAACAGTTCTTGCCTTCTTGGTCGATAGCTTGACCCAGGCCTTGTGCTGCTTGTCGTCGCCGCCATACACCGTCTGCTCGAGCGTGCCCACCCGGCTGCAACAGGAAGGGAAACAAATGACTGGGGAACAACTTGCATCCAAAAGTGGTTTGGTCGCAGCCATACACCGTCTGCGGCTGCAACCATAGACAATAATGTCAGATATCACTTAGTGAAGATTGGTAAAATGCGTTCGGAAGCAGTGCATTTGCTGCCGTACATTGCCTGCTCCAGCACGGCCACCCGTTGCGAAAGCAACAACAGCCCTTGCTCACTCCAGGCAGTCGCAGGCGCACATCGCATTCACAATATATCACACAAACGCAGTTTTCAGAAGACAAGCAACCCCAGCTCACTCCAGGCAGTCGTAGGCGGCCTGCAGCTTGCCCTCGCCGCCCAGCACGCCCTTGCGGCTGACCTCCACAACTGCAGGCAAAAAGCGTTTGTAGGGGCAAAGTGTTTTGTTGTTGTGAACAGCGCGGGCGCCAGGCGACGCAGCATGCCCAGCAAGCCCTTTGCGGCCGATCCCCACCACTGCAGGGCAAAGGCATTTAGAGGGGCAATGGCAGCGTTGAGAGCAAGCAAGCAGTCGCCCAGAACTCCCTTGCGGCTGACCTCCACAACTGCAGGGCGTTTGGGAAAAGCAACAAGAACAGTCACGGTAGGCAGCACAAGATTTCAACCTTGCAACCGTGCAAAAAGCAACAAGCAAGCTTGCAAGCTGAACATGTCTCACCTGGGTTGGGCACGCGCGCCCACTTGCCGTCGGGCACGTGCTGCTGCTTTTGTGTCGGCCAATTCCCAAACACACCAGCCTGTAAGCTAAATGAACCCTCACTCGGGTAGGGCACGAGCGCCCACTTTTCATCGGGCACGTGCTGCTTCGGGTAGCATTGATGATGCAAAAAACCAACTTGTAAGCTGAATAAACACTTGCCTGGGTTGGGCACGAGGGCCCACTTGCCGTCGGGCACGTGCTGCTTCGGGTAGCATTGATGATGCAAAAAACCAGCTTGTAAGCTGAATACACACTTGCCTGGGTTGGGCACGAGGGCCCACTTGCCGTCGGGCACGTGCTGCTTCAGCGTGAGGTCGCTCTTGCCCAGCTTGCCCTTCCACTTGAGCCGCGTGCCCTGCAATCGATAGCGAGGGTCAAAAGCGCAGCGAATCTGTTCATGGACCTAGACATGTCAGCAGCTGTTGCCGGGGCGCGTGCCAGCCAGCAGCTCCCTTTCCATGCAACAATACATCCAAATCAGGACAAAAAGCCTCGCCTTCTTGCCGCCAAAGTCATGCGCCACCTCCCAGCGCCTGCCACTCAGCAATCCATCCATGTCACACGCACAGTCCCGCAGATTTTTGCCCCCCTCCACCCACCTTCTTGCCAAAGTCGTGCGCCACCTCCCAGCGCTTGCCGGCCAGCGTCACCGCCACGGCGCCCGAAGCAGAGCGGTGCTCAACCGTCGCCTGCGGCAGTTTTGCAGCAAACGACGAAAAGAACAGAAGGATTCAGCTGGACGAACGGTAATTAAAGAGGTCGTGTGACGCCACGGCGCCCGATGCAGAGCGGTGCTCAGCCGTGACCTGCGGTTCAGCGAGGAGACGGATCAATTGGAGACTCAGTAACCAACAGGTGCAGGCTGGGGTGACGTGAGAGACACGGCATCCAAGCCAGAGAGCGATGCCCGGCCGGCCAACCAGGATGTGCCACCAAACCCACCAAACCCGCCACACCAAGCTGGCCAACCAATCAACCAAGCCAGCACCCGCGCACCTTGATGTCATCGGTCAGCTTCATCTTGGCCTTTACAAGCCCCCAAAGCTGCCCAGCACCCACCAAGCCAAACCAGCAGGCCAAACTGGAAATAAATAAAGTCAGCACCCGCGCACCTTGACGCCATCGGTCGGCTTCAGCTTGGCCTTTACAAGCCCCCAAAGCTGCCCAGCACCCACCAAACCAAACCAGGCAGTCAAACTGGCAAGTAATCAATCCAAATCAAGCCAGCACCCGCGCACCTTGATGTCATCGGTCAGCTTCAGCTTGGCCTTTGTGACCAGCGCCTGCTCGCCCACAGTGACGTGGGTGCCAATCTCCGAGATGCGGCCCACCATCCTGCCTGGCAGTTGGCAGTAAAGTGCGGACATTGCAGGCGTTGACCGGTCAATTACTGAGCAGCGGCATAGCTCTGGCTGGCTAGCGTAGGTTTGCTGGCGGCGGCGGCAGCAACATGGCGCCGACGGCGGCGACGGCTGCGACGGCAGGCAGTGCCCGCGCGCCGGATCGCCGGACGGCTTGCAAGCGCACGAGACTCCCGAGCGGTCGGCAAGCGGATCAGCGCGAGAGGTTTCTCGGTCGGGGGTGCGCCGGCCCGCACCTGGTCACTGATGCTCCTGCACGCTCCCAGTATGCTCCAAGCCGGCTTGCAAGGCAAATGCGATGCAGCGCAAACCCGATCGTGCCTCCTCTAACCCGCCTGCTGTGGCCGCCGCCGCCGCCCCAGCGGCACTCCGCAGCAGTGCGTGCCGATGGCCGGAATTCGACTATTTGGCGAGCTCTCCTGTGTGCTGGTGTTACATGAGCGCTCTCTGGACGCGCGAGGTGACTGTATGTATTGTAATTCACACTTTTTTGGGCTGGCCAAAAAGGCACGCTGACCGCGGTGCCATCGCCGCACTGCAGGCGGCACAACACCTCCAGCTCGCGTCTGCTTAGGAATATCACATATATGACTGCTTATCAGTCCAGCCGTGGCACCGCCTTGCCATCACCGCACCGTGGGCGGCAGCGGCGGCGGCAGCGGCACCCCGATGCTCTCAGGCGTGCCGCCAATCTGCTGCACCTGGTCCACCAGAAACTGCAGCAAAGTGGGTGTGTAGTAAGAGGGTAGATGATTGGTTCATGCGACAAAAAAAGCCGATCTGCTGCAACTGGTCCACCAGAAACTGCAGAATAGGGGCGGGGAGGGGAGCCACTTGGTAACCCGCTGCCTGGCCGCCAAAACCAACTTCTTGTTGGACAGCAATACTCAAACACTGTCGCTGCAAAACACACGTACGCACCTGGATGGCTCCGCCCTTGCCGCCGCCCAACTTGGCCGCCTGCTGCTTGGCCACCAGCAGCGCCAGCTGCTTGCTTGCCCTGCAAGATGAAATCATTGTGCGAGTTGCTAACTTTTCTGCTAGACTTACCAGGCACAGCAGCCATTGCAGGCACACGAGCGAGCGTTAGCAAACAGAGGCCACAGGCTTGCCGCTACCCACAGCAACCAGGCCACGGCGCAGTCATCAATGCAGCGACCCGCTCACCTGCCCACTTCCACCTCAGGTTTGGAAGGCGTGCCACTGATGTGCAGCGGCAGGCCGGTGCCTTCCGGCAGCTCCGGCAGCCCCAGGGACACCAGCGCATCGCCTGCATGAAACTCGAGGGTTTTGTAAGCCACAAGCCAGCAGGAAAGGTGTGTGTGCGCAAGCAGATGCACACACCAGCAAGCAAGCAGCACAACACCGGCAAATACAGACCGACCCTCGCAGTCGAAATGGCACAGCCAACACGGCGTCAAGCGACTGCGGCACGCTCCAAAAACAAAACAAATCCACAGCAGCAACTATCGCTATCAAGTGCAAACCCGGCTGACCTGGCACGGCAAGCGTGGCGTCTAGCGACTGCGGGGGGCGCAGACTACATGCAACACAGACTACAAGTAGACATAAATGCACAAAAGTGCAAACCCGGCTGACCTGGCACGGCAAGCGTGGCGTCTAGCGACTGCGGGGGGCGCAGGCTGGCGCTGCCCCAGCTGATGAGGTGCAGCCCCTTGCTCCAGGGTCCCAGCCCTGTGATTAGTTGGGTGGGGCAAAGAAATCGGATTAGCAAAGCAGAATGTGGCATGCACTGCTGATCAGAGCTGCCCATCCACTGATAACCAGAGTACAATCAGAGAGAGAGCTAGCGTGAACCTTGCCTGTCTTGATGCGCACATCCAGCCGCTCAGCTGTGAGCCGCCCATCCGAGCCGAGAGTGGCCTGCAGCGGCGACAGCTCGGCCCGCGCTCCGGCGCTGAGCTTCAGCTTCCTGCAACGGAGACATGCACAGCAATATATGTACATGAGACAGATTGAGAAGTGGCCTGCAGCGGCGACAGCTCGGCCCGCGCTCCGGCGCTGAGCTTCAGCTTCCTGCATGCCGACAAAGCAGGCATTGACACACGTGAATAATCAAGATTTGCAGAAGTAAACAGTGCTGCACGCGAGTGGCTGTATTCTCCCTGCTAGCCGCCGTATTTACAAAACCCGAAAAAATAACTCGCTCGTCCAGCCTTGTGTTACTCACTTGACCACCTCTCCAAGCACGCCCACAGTGCTGCGCAGCACCGGCGACTCCCCGATCTCAACACTGAGCGGCTCAACCCGCACGGTTGCCTGGAAGGAGGGAGAAGGATGTGTGTGAATGATAAGCAGCTGGGGAGTTCCAGGCAGCAGCACTGGCGACTCCCCGATTTCCACAGACAGGGGTTCGACGCGCACGGTTGCCTGCAAGGAACACAGAGGGCACCACATAGATACTGAACATCTGTGAGTGTTGGGCCGCGAAAGCGCAGCAACAGCAACCTGAGCCGTGGGCAGCAGGCGGGCTTGCTCACAGCAGCCAAAGTTAAGCAAAGGCCAAGCCAGCAGCAGCGGCAACCTGAGCGGTGGGCAGCAGGGTGCTATGCGGTCCAACCAGGGCACGCACACACCGGTTGTGTTGGGCGGTTGTTTCGGACAGAGCAAGCGGCCAGCACGTACCTAAGAGGTGGGCAGCAGGCCGTCATGCGGGATGATCAGCCACGCCAAGGCCGCCAATCCCACGGCAACCAAACCTAGGGATAGCAAGCGCAGAACAGCACACAAACCTGTGATGTGGGCAGCAGGCCGTCATGCGGGATGAGCCGCGCCTCGACCACAGTTGCGCCCTTCATGCCCACCGTGCCGCCCAGCAGGGGGTGCAGGTGGGTCAGCAGGTACCTGCAGTTGAGAAGTGGGCAGGAAGCAAAGCAGTTGAGAGCCGAGCAAACTGTGCCGGACGGTGCTTTCTGGACCGCCCAGCAGGGGGTGCAGGTGAGTGAGCAGGTGCCTGCAAGTGAAAGTTAAGAAAACAAAAGGCCGGACGCTGCTGCGGGCAGAAACAGAAGGGCAGGAAAACGTCGCGGCGGCCAGACACGTGGCAACATTATGTGCCAAAAACATCCAGAACAGCACCAAAAAAAACCCTTCTCACTTGCTGAGGGCGGGCGTGAAGCGCATGCGCGCCTCAACCGGCCGCCGCAGGTAGGTGAACCCTTTGGTTGTCTGCCAGCCCTGCAGGCTGCAGCAGCAGCAAGCGGGGGAGGATGCAGGGGCGAGTTGGAGGTGCGATGCCTGATGGGGCATGGGTGGGTGAGAGTGCGGCCTTGCTAGAAGTGGCAGGGTGGCTGTGCTGCGCCGCCGCTGCCAGAAAACGCTGCTGCCTGCAAAGCAGAGCGTGCGGGCTGCATCCCAGCTGCACAGCATGTGCGTGCTGCTGACTGCACGGCGCACGAACACCCCAAGCAAACTCTGTCAGCTTGCTAGCCTATCAGCCCGCCCACCTGAACTGCATGAGCTCTCCGTCCAGCCGCAGCTGCACCGGCATCTGAGGCATGCCAGTGCCCCAGGGCAGCAGCACCGCCGGCCGCTGCCGCACCCACTTGGCTGCCGCTGGGGGCGGGGGCCGCTTGCTGCTGCTGGCTGCTGCGCCGGCTGCTGCGGAGCTGCCTGCTGCTGCGGCGGTGCTGCCGGCCGCTGCTGCTGGCTGCTCGTCGGCAGCTGCTTCCTCAATCGCTGAAGCTCCTTGTAGCACCTCGAAGTGAAGGTGCTTGCCCAGCAGCTCCCTGCAAATGCATGTGGTGGAAAATGCAAGTGAGGCAATGCAGCCTAGGGAGAAAGGATGCCAGAGCAGCCAGCTTCCACACACACAGCCAGCTTGCAGGCCGGAAGGCAAGACACCCCACATGCATGCTAGACAGGCTGTGTGTGATGTGCACGATATGCCACGCTGTGCGTGCTGCGCTGCGCTGCGCTGCGCACCTGACCTCCCCCGGCACCAGCAGCGCTCCATCTGATATGCACAGGCTCAGCTTGCCGGTGTTGACTTCACCTGTGGAGCAGAGCAGAGAGCAATGGGTCCTCACTCTGGGTCACTTCACGTGCACTCACTCATAGCAGCAGCATAAGCACGGCTGCAGAGCAGATTCACAGTTACTGCCCATGCAGTGGCGCCCACTTGCACAGCACACATGTCATGCGCACCCGTCCTGCAGCTCCAGTACAACACGCAGTGTGATACAATGAGGTGTGGTACGGCTGGGCATTAATCGACTTAGCGATGCGCACCTGTCACCTTCACTGCACCGCTGGCAACTTGCAAGCTCTCGGGCACCCAAGACTTGCTGCCGCTGCCGCCCGCTGCGCCGCCAGGTTGGCCGGCCGCGCTGCCGCTGTCGCCTGGCTGCTGCGCAGGCGGCTGCGCCTCCTGCTGCGCCCGCTGTGGTCCCTGCTGCCCCCCGCTGCGCTTCAGCCCTTGAGCCGGCATCATATAACCCAGCAGGGCAGCGGGCGAGACTGATTGAGCATCAGCACTGCTGCCGCGGGGGCCAGCGGCACTGCGAACAGGCAGTGAAGGCTCCTCTGCTTCGCTGTCGCTGCTGTCATCGTGCCGACGCTGCTTAGAAGCCCCTGCTGCCGCTGCTGCCACGCCTGCAGCTGGCTGGCGTGACGCTGCCTGCTCCTTGCTGCCGCCTTGGCCACCCTTGCCGCCGCCGCCACCTGCTGCACTCTGCCCCGCCGGCTGCCCTGCAAGCGCGGTTGTGGAAGGTACCGCCAGCGCGGCAACGGCAGCAGTACCGGCGGCTTGCTGAGCTGGCGCAGGATGAGCCTTCGGCACCACCTTGGCCTGCTGCAGGGCAGCCAGCAGCCGCGGATTGCCGGCAGCGTTCAGGGTGCAGTCGATCTGTGGTTTTGCTACCACACAGTCCACTGCAAGGGGTGTTTGAGGGAGGCAGAACACAGGGAGCGGTTGCCAAAAGAGTGTGAGGGAGGCAGGCACTGCACGGAGGCCGCAGCGAGTGCAGCTCGCCATGTGTGGCACGCCTGGCAAGCCGCACTGCGGGCACCCAGCCCTCATGCACAGCTCCCGCCACCGCTTGCACACCCTGGTGATCAATTGGCACATCAAGCTGATTACTCACCCGCCCCGCCGCCCCGCAGCAGCTGCCACAGCGTGCGTGTCGTGCTGATGCGTTCCACTGATACCAGGGTGCGCCGCCGCCGGCCGCCAGCTGCCGCGCCATCTGCTGCCGCAGCCTGCCCTGCGTCTGCCGCCGGCGCCGCCGGCGCTGCCCCCTTCCGTCGCAGCACGCGCAGCCGGCTGCTGGGCTGCCCGCTGCCGCTGCCGCTGCTGGAGGCTGCGCTATCGGGCTGCACGAGGGCTGTCTGCACAGGCAGAGGCTCTTCGTCATCGCTGCTGCTATAGTCTCCTTCTCCACTGCTGGCACTCCGCTCTACAAGCCGCAGGCCGCTCAGCAGCAGCGGCTGCTGCCAGCCCAGCTGGACCGCGTCCAGGTGCACAGTCAGTGCCAGCGGTGAAGCCAGATTGACTGCCGCAAGGACCAGCTTCAGGCCGGCTGGGTGGCTCAGCATGGCCGGCAGCGCAGCCAGCAGTGCAGCCGCCACCAGTGCAGCGGCGGCCAGCCATTTGAGCGTGGCCAGCAGCAGCAGGCGGCGGGGGTTGGGCTCGTCACTGTGTCCGTCTCCGCTGCTGCCGTCCTGCGGCAGGCAAGCAAGCGGTGGGAGAATGGAACGGGCAGGCATCAGACAAACGAAGCACTCCCTGCTGCCATGTGTATGGCCCGCTCAGCTCAGCATGGCACTATTCTGCACTCAGATGCCAGTCAGGCTGCAACTCCCACGCACATCACTTGCAGAGCGGCACACAGCATGTGGGCACACAGCAAAGGGAAAGCTGCACAAAAAGCTCACCGAACCGTCGCCGCCGCCGCCACCGCCGCCGCCGCCGTGGCGATTGTTGTAGCTGCCACCCCCGCCGCTGTCGTGTGGGATCGTCTCCGTGTTCCGTCCCGTCAGCTTCCTGTCGCGGGCTGCCACTGTGCGGCTGCAGCTGCGGCGTGGGGGGAGGATGGGTGCGCCCAGGCCGGCGAGCAGCGGCAGAGGCGGCGGCGAGCCGGCCAGGCGCGGCACGGCGCTTGGCCGGCAGCCCGCCAGCACGCGTTGCATGAGGAGCAGCTCTGGCGATCTGAAGGTTGCGCAGAGGGCCAGAGAGTTCACAGGCCCGGCAACCAGTCGGGGGCTGCCCGACAGCCCAGCGCTCGGCGGGATGACACCATCGTCAGCTTGCAAGGCTGCCGCAAGCGCCCTGCGCCCTTCCCGTGGCTCTGGGGCGCTGCATGGGCCTGCTCCGCTCGTTTCAAAGCACGGGCGCCAAAAGGGGGGCTTTTTTCAGTCCTACCAGCTGCCCCAATATCCCACCACCCAATTCTCGCCCCCCGAAAGCCCCAGCGCCACGATGCTGCGCCTCGCCGCCTCCACCCTGCTCAAGCCCTCCTGCCTGGCGCCCGCCGCCTGCCAGGCCGGCCTGCACACCGCCGCGACGCTGCAGGTGGGGTAGATGCACCAAAGGGAGCCCATATCTGGTCTCCCACAAGTTGCCCTTGGCGCTTGCAGCGCAATTCCCGCCCAGCTGGGCGCTTGCACACACTGCAGCAGGAGCTTGCTAGTGCCTGGTGATCCTTTGCACGCCGCGCAGTAGCCCCGCCCTGATCCAGCGGCCGCCGCCGGCAGATAGGGCTTCCAAGGCCGTGGCGCCGCCCCCACACCCCTGCCCTGCAGAAGGCTGCCCCCGCGATCGAGACGCACCAGCTGGAGGGAGTGCTGGGGCTGAGCGGCGTGGAAGTGCAGGGGCTGCTGTCGGCGCGCCCCGACCTTGCGCGTGAAAAGGTGAGAGCTCTTGGTGAGGGCGGCTGGGGGCGGTCTGGCATGCACATGCGCCGCTTGTGTTGCCACACGCCCTCCCTTGTTTGCGTGTTGCAGAGCTTGCATGCAGCTTTAGCAAAGCGAAGGCAGGCAGCTTTCCATTTGGCAGAGTGCAACGCATGCCTCACCTGCCCTGCACCCCCCCCTGACTCCTGCCCTGCTGTGCAGCCCAGCGTGCTCGCCGAGCGCTGGCAGTTCCTGACCGCGGCGCTGGGCATCCCCGCCGACCGCCTGCGCAGGTGTGGCTGGGTGCTGCCACTGGTGGGTGCTTCCTCTGTCTTGGAAGCATGCACGACCGCCCGTGCTGCACCTTCACCGTCAAATTCAATGCTGCCCCATCTGCTTGCGCTTCCGCTGCGCCCTACTGCACCCTGCTGGCTGCGCACCCAGCACCCCAAGCGCTAGTGCTGCCATGGCCTCACAGCACCCTGCATTGCCCACCACCCCACCACCCTGCACTCGCAGCCTGGTTCGCGAGAAGCCCGCCCTGCTGTCCGACCTCAACATGCGCGAGCTGCGCACCATGGCCGGCCTCAGCGAGTGAGGCTTGGATTGAGCTCCCCAATAACAGCCCCTTTGCATGTTGTAGTGCAGCACAGCATGGCACCAGCATGGCACCAGCACAGCAGGCACAACCCTGCACTCGCTGCCCGGTTGCGTGCCGGCAGTGCAGCTGCCCGCCGCCGCTTATGGCCCTGCCGCCCCTGCTGTCTTTCCACCCCACCCCTGCCCAACTCAACACCGCCATAAGATCCCGCCCATGTAATGCTGATCCCGCGTTTGATTAGCCCCTGCCTTTACTTGTTTCCCTGAACTGCGAATGTCAAAGGCTGCCGCCGCTGATGCGTAAGCAGGCCCTGCTGTCCTTTCCTCCTCCCCGTTTTGCCAACCCCCGCTGTTTGTTTATGTTGCCGCCACGGGCAATGTGCTGCCCATTAGCCTACCGCCCCTGTACTTCAACCCTAGCGCATTCGTCCCTGTCCCCACCACCTTTGTTTTCTATGCCCAACCATCGCTGCCCACCGTTTTTCAGCAGCTGCCGGTGCCGCCGCCCGCTTGTGCTTTTTTGCGGCCCGCGCCGCGTTTTTCCAGCCGCCTGTTGCGGCGCCCCAGCCTCATAGACTAGTTATGATCCTTACCCTACCTTTCCTCCCTGGTTTATTGGTGGGCCTCTGCTCCTGCACTCACCCCCACCCCGTCCTGTCTTTCATGTCGCACCGTCTTTGAGCCCACATGCATCCAACCTGCTGTGTAAACAATGGGCATCGCCTCTTTACAAAGACAATTGGGCTGAACAGAGTGAGAGGCTCAAATCCACAGAGGCGGGCAGCTGATGCGTGCCTCGTGCCGCCTTTGCCTGTTGCCTTGTCTGGTTTACCTGCCATTCAGCACAGTCCTGTACTGCGCAATGCAGCATCAAATGGATCAATTGCAGCAGCGGGGAGCAAGCGCCGGTGGGGCTGGGACGGCTGGCGGTGTGCTGCCGCTGCTCCTGCACGTGGGCGGACTTTGCGGCTCCTGGATTTTGGATGCATGCGCCAAGCTGGCCTGCATCAGCACAGCAACACAGTCGGGCGGTTCTTGCGCTATCCCGCGGAAAAATTTTAAAAACGCGAAAAATGGCCTTCCAACCTTATGTACAGTTCTCTCGGGTTGCAGGCATGCTACGTTCATACCTTCCAGAACACACCGGATCCCATCAGAACTCCGAAGTTAAGCTGGATTGGGCTGGATTAGTACTGTGTTGAGGGATCACACGGGAATCCCCAGTGACGTAGTGTTTTGCTTCTTTTGCCTGCCTATTCTGCAGCAGTTCGCCATGCATTCATTCCTCACCTACTCTTGAGCCGATCTTGCTTCCCCGCTGCACACTCACGCGGGCGGCCGGCACACCAACCAACCCAGCTGGCTGTCCCCCTCACAGCCGCGCCAATCAGCGCCCCGCCAGCAGCCGAGCCGGCAGCGCATCGCCTCTGCCTTTGGTGTGTTTGCCGTTCTTAGCAACGACGGACTGGAATCCTTGACAACGCAGTTTCATGCATGCAACACACATCGCTGTACAGGTTGAGTGCCGCCTGGCGGCACCCTGCCAACACTCTTGGACGCAGCGCCAGCCAATCAGCGGCCCGCCAGCAGCTGAGCCGGCAGCGCGGCAAGGGCCGCAAACGATTCGCGCATGCTGGCCGCAAACAGGGCTGCCACGCCGGCCGCCTCCGCCGGCGCAAAGAAGAGCGGGTGGGCGGTGGCCATCAGCACCGCCTGCAATTGGGAAGTGATGGCAAGATGCACATGGAACGTGAGGGCAAGCCATGCCATTATGAGGAGAAGCGGGTGGGCGGCGGCCGTCAGCACGGCCTGCGGACAGATAGAATGGAAAGCTGCTCGTTGGAAATGGGGGACATGAAGCAGTCGTGAGCATGAGCGGGTGGGCGGCGGCCATCAGCACGGCCCGCATGTTTCCCTTGAGGGAAAAGAACAGCAGTCGGCTGCCGCAAGAGCCACCTGGCAGGGCGGAGCATAGCGCATAACGTGCAGGCGCTCCCTGGCACCAGGGGCGAGTGCCTGCCACGCAGCAGGCACAACACTTGGCCCAGCTGCTGCCTCACAACACTCCAGCGCCCACATTGCAACATGCACCCAACAAACACTGCAATCCTCCCAAGCGCACCAGCGTGGCGGCCTGCCGCACGAGCAAGCGAGGCATGATGCCGCGCTGCTGCAGCCAGGCCAGCAGGCGGCGCTCGGCTGCAATCAGCGCCACTTGGCCTGTGGGCGGGAGAGGGGACGGAAGCTATGTAAGCGCTTCCATGCCCTGTTGGGGTTGGAACAGCGGAATCAAGACAGCCAAGCAACCACGGAACCAGTGGCACACCTGAGGACAGCCCGCGGGTGGTGTGCTTCACATTTCAAGTCAGGTATTGGACTTCAGGGGCAAAGGACGCAGCAGTCCGCACCTGAGAAGAAAACCTGCCAGGACAGCCAGCGGGTGGTGTGCCCTGTGACGTAGCTGCATCGCAGGGGAAGGGGCGCGTGCAGTTGGTCAGCCACAACTTGCCAACCCTATGTGCTGCTGCCTCATTGCAGTGTTTGCGAGCAGTGGAGCTTCAGTGCAGGGCGCCCGGCGCTGCACACAAGCCACGAACAAACCCGCGACAGGCCCTCCTGCCGAAGAAGAGCTCAGCTGCAATGTTTCAAACCCCTGAGAGGATTCTCACATAAAGATGACTTCGTGCGCTATGCCGCTGGCCACAAAGCAAGCCGCCATGCCCCACAGCCGCCGCCGCTGCAGCGCCCGGCGAGCGGCCGACGGCGCCGCTGCTGCCGGCGCAGGCGGCTTGCCTGCCCCTGCTTCCGCGCCGCCACCCGCTGCTGCCGCGGCCTCACTCTCGGCACCCCTGCCGCCCAGGCGGCTGCTGCGCCGCCGGGGGCCTGATGTGCCACCATCGCCGCCGCCGCTGCTGCCGGCCGCTGCTGCGGGCGCTGCATCTGCTGCTGCTGCTGCGCCCAATGCGCCGCCATTGTTGGCTGCAGGCGAAGCAGGGCGGTGCTGGTGGCTGTGGCTGTCTGTCAGGTCTCCCCCCAGGAAACTCCGTTCCACAATGACATCATAAATGGTGGTGCGCAGGGCGTTGCTGGCGGCCTGGTTCCAGTGGATGCCCCTGCAATGCAGCAGGTGAGGAGGCGGGGTGTTGGTAAGTTGGTGGGCGAGAGGCTGGCTGGGTGGGGGGGTGGGGTGCTGGTGGGTGGCAGGCAGTCAGCGCAGTCAGCACGGTGGGTGCGATGGTGGCAGACAAGGCAGCACAACGTTCAGGTGTGTGGAGGAAGGGCGGCGCAATGAGCAGGGTGGGAGGAATTTTGACAGTGAGCAGCAGGCACACGTGAGGCTTGTGCTGTGGGTTAATGCAAACAATCAAGGCCCTTGCAAGCACATTTGCTTACCAAAAAGCCGCCACAGACGGGCTCTCCCACGGGGCGCGGAAGTGAGGGGCCAGCTGCAGGCGCAGCGGGCGCAGCACCAGGGCGGCGGGACCGTCCATCACCACACCTGCAGGGTTGTGTGTGTGGAGGGACACAGAGAATAGCGTGGTTGCAGGCTAGTGCACAGTGATTTCAGGCGTAAGCTACAGCACGCATGCACAGGAATGCGCTCTGCATATCAGCGTTTGCATATCTCAGCGCGACGCAGTGCAGCACAGTTGACCTGCTGCAGATGCACATCTTGGCACAGCGCAGCGCAGCGCAGCGCAGCAAGCACAGCGCAGCGCAGCGCAGCGCACCTAGCATGCCATAGATGCCCAGGATGTAGAGACAGCTCCGAACAAAGGCGGGGGGCTCGCACAGGAGCGCAAACACGACCGCCGCTGTGACTGCCGCCTTGAGCAGCCACCTGCGGCGATGTATGCACAAAGTGGGCGGACAGTTGGGTGCTGTGCTAAGTACGTTTGCTTGTATGCCACACAGCCTGCTCGCTGCATGCTTGAATCCGCCAGCGGTCAGGCCGGCGCAACAGCTGCCAACAGGCAGGAGCAACCACCAACAATAGATTGATTTGGCTGCACAGGTGTATCTGTCCCAACAGCCTCTCACCGCGAAAACAGCAGCAGCGGCGGTCCGGGATCCTCTGCATCTCGCTTAGAGGCGGGCACAATGGGGGCCACCAGCAGCACCCAGGCTTGCAGCACGCCCCAGGGCTGCTGCGCCAGCGGGCCTGGACAGTAGGAAACAGGGGGGCTTGAGCCATGCAGCAATGGGCTTTGGTTGCGGGTCGATGTCATACCAAAGCGGCCCTCACAACAAATAACCATCAGTTCTTGTGCTCGCTCACCCCTGCCCGCCGCCAGCGCCACGGCTTTGAAGTTGGCCAGCCTGCACAGAGCGGCAGCATGCAGGGTGTGCACATGTCAGGCATGCCCGCTGTTGCAGATTTCCCATTAAGCTCGCCACAACATCCAGAATGCACGTGCCACGAGCAGCAGCTGCACACAGGGTGCGAGCGCACAGCAATATTGCACGGCGCTGCCACGCCGCCTCCCTCCGCCCCCCATCAGCGCACCAGGTCAGCATGAAGCTTGTAAACGCGATTGTGACGCCCTCGGTGTCCCGACGAAACAACAGAGGGATGACGGCATTGGCTGCCAGCGCGGGCAGGGTGAGCAGCAGCCGAGCGGCCGGCGAGCTGGCGCCGCCGGCCATGCGCAGCAGCCAGGCGGCTTGCAGCAGCGTGCAGAGCGCGACTCCCGCCATCTTGTGGGCGTACGGCAGCTGCCGCAGGTCACCCAGCATGTCTGCTACAGCCTCCATTGCGGGCTGTTGAGTTGGCCAGGAGCTGCGGCGGCGGGGCAGAAGGCAGCGGCGGCGGTGAGTGGCGGGCGGCGGTCCTGCGCCTTCCCAGCGCCGGCACAAGCGGGCGACACGGCATCGGCCCTGGGCGCCTTGCTGGAGGGTGAGATGGGGGCCAGGGCCCGTTGCGGTGTGGCGCGTGAGCGACCACAAAACTCACAGCCCTTGGGCGGTGCCGGGCTGCCGGTAGCGGCTGCTCTTATCGATCAGCGCCTCTTGGGTATACCGTGATGGCGGTTGGCAGGCGTTTCAGTGGCCGCTTGTGGCCGATGGCGACCCATCGACAGCACACAGCAGCTCCTCTGCCAGGGGCGCTCGAACCAGGGTGACCCAGCGGGCCTTGATCGAGCCATCGCAGATCGCTGTCGGCTCCCCGCCACGCTCCTGCACTCACGCGGTCACCGGTCTTCTCCCCCGTCGGTTGACGCCCGTCCACCCCATTCTTGGCGCTCCAGCAGCGATCGGCACAGCATAGCAGCGATCCCGGGGCTCCTAGCCGGCGCCAGCGACCATGGCGGGGCGCCGCGCCTCGCAGGGCCTGGACAGCCTGCCCAGCAGCAGCTCCATGGACCTGTACGAGAGCGCGGAGGAGCACAGCCTGCCCGCCAGCCGCGGCAACAGCTTCAGCGGTGCGCTGCCGCCGGAACCGCCGCCGCTGCCGCTGCCGCCTGCCGCCAGCTGTGTTGCTTGCTTGGGCTTGCTGCATGTTGCTCCCCTGGATCTCCCCTGGATCTCCCGTGAAACCATTATGCCCCACTGATATTGTCGCTCGAGCGAAAGCATGCAGCGGCTTTCAGCGCAAGCCGCTGGCAATTCGGACCTTCGCTCTGAACGCGCTCCTTTCCCGCACATGCGCTGCTGCCTTTCTCTGCCTCTGCTCCCTCCCTCAACCCTCTCTCCCACCCTGCCCACACTGCTGCTGCAGCCCAGCCGCGGCGGTCTGCAGACCTCGTGTCGCGCACTAGCAGCGCCGCCAGCGCTCGCGGCGGCAGTGCCGGGGTGGCAGATACAGCCAGCTCACCAGACCCCGCTCGGCTGGGGCGGCCGCCCAGCGCCAAGAGCGCCGCTGCCCCAGCTGCCCCGGTGGTCGCCCCTGCTGATGCAGCCGCAGACTGCCTGGTGGCCGTGTCGCTGGATGATGCAGCAGACCAGCAGCAGCAGCAGCAGCAGCAGCAGCAGCAGCAGGCGGCTGGGGAGCTGGGTGCTCCGCCGGTGTCGCCGGGTGCACCCACTCCGCCTGAGCAGCAGCAGCAGCAGCAGCAACCGCAGCAACCGCAGCAGCAGCCAGCAGCCGGGCAGCAAGCCGCTGCGCCGCCTCCGTGGGGCGGCGGTGCAGCGGCAGGCGGCGGCGGCGGCAGCGAGAGCAGAGAGGCTGGAGTGGGTGCTGGTGTGGGCGGCTCGGCAGCAGGTTCAGCACCCAGCAAGGCGCCCAGCACCCAGCTGCCACCTGGCGCAGCGCTGTTCAGCGTGCCCATGGCATCAGCGCCCACCACAGGCATCTACTCCATCCCTCAGGTGGATTTGGTGTGGGGGTGCTTGCAGCTGGGGGTGTGGATGTGCAGCGGTCCGCTGGTATGGTGCTGTACATGCTTGCTGCTGTGAAATGGGTGTGACCGCACGCCGCTGCCATCATGCAGCATTCAGCTTGGCTGCATGGTCGAGCTGCGCGTCTGCCATGCAGTCCTGCAGTGCAGCAGCTGCTCCGCTGCATGCGCTTCTTCCGTGCAAGCAGTATTGTGAGCGGCTTTGAAAGTTAACTGCCATTTTGCTGTATCCAATCGCAGGAGATGTTCCGTATTCGGGACCTGGATGCCGGAAAGGAGTACTCGCTTGATCAGGTTGGTTAAAATACGCACCAAATGCAACAAGCAACGGCTCAAACAGCCTGCTGCCAATGGGGCAACGCCTGCCCTGCAATGGTCGGTGTGCACAGCAGGGTGCTTGCATTGCTACACATCTCTTTCACATCCGTGTTGATTCCCTCTCATTCCATCTTGTTTGTGTGCAGCGCTACTGGATCAAGGACATTGACACCGGGACGGTGTATGTGATAGAAGGCGAGGACGGCGGCGCGGCGCAGGGCAGCGCAGCTGCCGCAGCGGGCGGGGCGGCCGGAGAAGGGCGGGTGACCGAGCTGCTGTCTGGCCGGGAGCTGAGGTGGGTGCTTGTGCCAATAGAACATTTGCACTGCATGTTTGGAGGGACGGGACTGACTGAGCTGCTGCTGTCTGGGCGGGAACAACTTAGGTGGGCCACAGATCGTCAAAGAAAATGAATGCTGCTGCTGCTGTTGGTGTGTGGCTGCACAACTTTTCAGCCTGCTGAGCTGCGGAAGGCACCCGCGGAACTGCACCTCAGCGCTGATGCATATTGTGCTTGCTTTGGTCGATCGGCCTTGCAGCTTAGGTCAGTTTGAGGAAGCGCTCAGCGAGTTCCTTCTTGTTCTTCAGTTGTTCACAACCAAACTAACCTCCATTTGCAGCCTGGACGAGTTTGAGGACGCGCTTGGCTTTTTCAAGGTGCCGCAGCCGGCGCCACCGCCGCAGCATGCCCTGGCCGGCCCCGCCCTCAGCAGCGGCAGCAGCGGCGGCGGCAGCGGCGTGAGCGGGGTGCAGGCGGCGGCGCAGCGCAGCTTCAAGAGCTTCACCTCAGGTCAGTTGTGTGGGTGCGGAGCTGCTTTTTGTTTGGGTCCGGTTGGGCAGGGTGCGGCTCGGCTAGGTTGTGAACATGCATGGCGGCAGCAGTTTCGCATCGGGTCAGTGGGTGGGATGCAGGAGGTGGCTACATGTGGCGTTGATGCTGCGCCAGCTTCCGATCCTGATCGAAAGCGTTTGCCCAACCTACGTCAGACTGCATGGGTGCTGCCTTACCACGGCGGGCCGCCCTTCCTTCCACCATGCCATGCAGGCGCGACCTGGGTGAAGGCCAGCGTGGGCGGCATGCTGAGCAGCCTGAAACCACAGCAGGCGCAGCAGCAGAGCAGCCCGCGGGGCGGGCAGCCGCCCGGCGATGGAGCGGCGCCCATGGCAGCAGGGGCAGCGGCGGGCGGCGGCGGCGGCTTTTCGGGAGTGGAGCGAAGCGTGGGCAGCGGGGGCGGCGCGCCGCCGCAGCTGACCAGCCTGGATGATCGGCAGGGGCAGCCGGTCAAGGTGCAGGTGAGTGCTTTGCTGGGTTGCAGCCTCGTCCACTGTTGGTTGGTGCACCAGGCAATGTGTGCACCCAGACAGACTGCTGGCATCTTAAGTGGTGATCAGCGCTCATTGCCGTCTGGCAGCCTTTCTCTTGCAGGACTTGCCACGGTTGGCTGGCCTGCTCTGATCTTGCGAGCAGCTGTGTCATACTTCCAAAAAATTGCCTTTATTTTGCAGGTGTACCGCAAGTCGTACAAGGAGTTCACCGACCTGCGCCTGGTGCAGCAGCTGGGCGGGCACAGCGGCGTGGTGTGGGCGCTAAAGTTCTCGCGCAACGGCCGCTTCCTGGCCTCAGGTAACTTTTGCTGTGGGATGTTGCTGAGTGGGGGGCTGCTGTGGTGGTGTTGGCTTTCAAATTTCGGGCAGCGGCCGCTTCCTGGCGTCAGGTGGGTTGTTGATTTACACAGCTGTTGAAATGTGTTTGGCTACTGTGGTGGTGTGGGCCCTCAAGTTTTCGCGCAACGGCCGCTTCCTTTTTGTCGGGTGGGTGCTGGTTGGCATTTGATGCTGCGGTAGTGTGCTGAACTGTCGTGAATCGAGGGCTACTGTGGTGGTGTGCGCCCTCAAGGTTCCACGCGCTGCGGCCGCCTTCAACCTCAGGCGGCTACTGAATTGCAGCGGCGATGTGCTGTTGTGCAGGATTGAATGCTGGTGTGGTGATGTGGTTGTAACTCGCCATTCCTTTGCCTCTCTTCCCCAAGTGCAGCTGGCCAGGACTGTGTGGTGCGAGTGTGGGAAGTCCGCTCACCTCCCATTGCTCCAGCCACCCGGAATTTTGCCAATCCTGCATGTCTTTCTTCCCTGCCCTTGCAGCCGGCCAGGACTGTGTGGTGCGAGTGTGGGAGGTTGCCCCCACCCGCGGCAGCGGCAGCACTCCCACAACACCCGTGGAAAGCGAGGTGCCTCTTGAGGACGCAGCAGCGGCGGCGGCAGCGGGGGCGTCGGGCGGCGGCGGCGAGGGCGCGGGGGGCGGCTTGCTGGCCGACCCAGCAGTGGCCGTCTTTCAGCAGCGGCCCTATCGGTGAGCAACTCTCTCTGCTTTGCCGGTGACAGCTGGGTAGTCTCTCAATGCTGGACTTCGGTGGCCATCTTCCAGCAGCGGCTGTACCGGTGCGCATGCCTGCTTTGCTGCGTTGGCTGGGCTGGCTCTTGAAAGAGAGCGAGGCCAGATGGCACGTAAGCGGGCCGCAGTGGGCAGGTGTTCCAATGCAGGAGTTGGGGCGCTGTGTGCCGTTGCCCTTCTTGCACTTTTTGGTGCAACGCCCCTACTTGTCCTGCTGCTGCAGGGTGTACCGCGGCCACAAGCAGGACGTGCTAGACCTCTGCTGGTCCAAGACGCAGGTGTGCATTCAGTGCTCAACAAGCCACTCATTTGCTCGTGCAGCCATTGGCATGTAAGGCATGTGGTGCTGTGGACCTGCACATACGATGCACCAGCTTTTTACAGCAATTATTGACTGGACGGCACGGCATTGCACCCCTGCTGTGCTGCGCTGAGTGCAACCAACAACCCAAACCTGTCTTTTTCTCTGTCCACACAGTTTTTGCTGTCTGCTTCGATGGACAAGACGGTTCGGCTGTGGCACGTGTCCATGGATGAGTGCCTGCGCGTGTTCAAGTGAGATCATGGGTTGGTAGAGAGGGGCACTCATTGCAAAGGGCAACCAACTGTTTCAAAGCATGTACTGCTGCAAAACTATGCAATGCGCAGGCACACCGGCTTTCTTCCACGTGTGTGTGTGTGTTGTTTCCGAAACCGCTTTGTAAGTCAAGTCATGTTTCACGGCTTGCTTCCGTTTTTTTGTTGCGTGCAGGCACACCGACTTTGTGACTGCCATCGACTTCCACCCGCTCGACGACAAGATGTTCCTCAGGTAACACGCAGACGGCTGCTGCTGTTGTTGGCTCTCAGAAAGTGCGGCCGTGGGCAGCCAATCAGCAAGTTCTACCATGGCAGCCTGCCAAGCCGCTGATTAACTCCCTGTTCATTTTCTCCCAATTGCAGCGGCTCTATTGATGGCAAGGTGCGGCTGTGGAACATCCCGGAGCAGCGCGTGGTGTCGTGGCAGGACGTGCACGAAATGGTCACAGCAGTGGCTTACTCGCAAGGCAAGTTGAAACTTACTAAGTAACAAGCCATAGCCGAGGGTTGTGATTTGCGCTGGTTTGTGGTTTGTCTGGATGAAATGGTGGGGACGATGAAGGTCACGCATCTTGCCTGCCCTGCCGAGCATACACGTGTTAAGCAACTGTGTTTCACCTTCTCCCTCTCAAATGCAGACGGCCGCAAGGCGGTGGTGGGGACCATGAAGGGCAGGCGCCTTCCTTGCTTAGCAACACACGGAACACTGTCAAATCATGCAGTTGTTGTGCGTTCCTCCCTTCTTCGCAGACGGCCGCAAGGCGGTGGTGGGGACCATGAAGGGCAAGTGCCGGTTCTACACGATTGAGAAGTCGGCGCTCGAGTACGAGGCGCAGCTGGGTGAGCTGAGCAGTTTTTTATTACAACCTTGCAGCCGCGGTGGCAGTTATCGCATTTGCATTCAATCTGTGCTTGCTCCGCTGGGCTGAGAAGTCGGCGCTCGAGTACGAGGCGCAGCTGGGTGAGCTGGTAATAATTATATCATCACTCCTTGTCTACCAGTTTTGGGAAGTCGGCACTCGAGTACGAGGCGCAGCTGGGTGAGCTGATGATACTTGAATGGAGCCCTTTTGTGCCACTCCATTGGAAGTTCTGCACTTGCATACTTGCGCAGCTGGGGGAGTTGTGGCTTTATTGGGTTTGCATGCCAAGTGCAGTGGCATGAATGCATGGCAATGTAAAGCCGCGCTGTGCCTGGAGCAGGGTGAGAGGGCACGTTTTGCACACCTGGGGTGGCTTGTAAGCGGCCCGCTCATCCCAAACAATGCATAATCTACCAACCCGCCAATCCGTGCAGATGTGAAAAACAAGCGGGGGCAGCACGCGCGGGGCAAGAAGGTGACAGGCCTGGCCTTCCTGCCCGCCGAGCCCGGCAAGCTGCTGATCACCTCCAACGACTCTCGTGTGCGGTAAGCATCGGCTGTTAAAGTGTTTTGCTTAGTGATTGGCGCTTGTTTGTGGTCCATTTCCTGGTTGGTAATGAGCCGGGCAAGCTGCTCATCACCTCTAACGACTCCCACGTGCGGTAAGCATCTGTTTGTTACCTGTGGCCTTGCAGCGCAGTTAGCATCGGCTGTTGCCTGTGGCCTTGCAGCGCGGTTAGCAGATGTTTCACGTCTACAGCAGTTGCACAGCAGCCAGGCAAGCATGTGCCGTACCATCTGCCTGCTCTGGTTGCCTCAATCTTCCGTTTCATCAACGCATGCCCCTGCAGGCTATACGATGGCTACACCCTGCGCTGCAAGTACAAGGGCCACACCAACCGCAACACGCAGGCACGCTGTGCTCTCGCTGCTGTGCCTGTTGTGCCTGATGCGCCTGCTGGCGGTGCCATGGCTGCCACTTGAGCTGCCTCTTTGGGTTCAGAGGGCCCATGATGCGGCATTGCTGCTGCGCGCTGCTGCTGATAGCTCTCAGGGCACCGGCTTGATGTTCAGTTCAAGCTGCAGCTGCCCAACCAAAACCAAGCATTCAGCACTTCTGCTTACTGTGCTGCAGATCCGAGCCTCCTTCTCCCCCGGAGGCGACTACATTACATGCGGCAGCGACGATGGCTGGGTGAGTGCCTAGTTTGTTTTGTCATCTGGCCGGGTTGCTGGCTCATTCTGGCTTGCCTGCAAGTTGCACCCCCGCTGCTGCCCGGCCCTGCTTTGTTGGATCATGTCGGTCATGGCCCACACGAGCGCCAGAAGTTTGCCGCTGAATTTTGCACAATGCTCGCTGCCGGCATGTATGTTGTCTACCTTGTGTGCATTGCATGTGGAGAATTGCATTTCCAAGCTCCCTCTCCTTCTGCCCACCCCAGGCCGGCTCTTCAGACGTCAACGCTTTGCTTGCTTTCACATGTGCTTTGTTCTCCCATTTCCACCCCAGGTGTACATTTGGGGCACGCGCAAGAGCGGGGTGCCCCCGGCAGGCGGCACCGCTGGCGGTGCGGCGGGCGGCGGCGCGGCAGGCGGCAGCAGCTTCACGAAAGAGGCGGACAATCCTTTGGCCAAGGTGCGCTGGCTTACATACTGGAATACCTTTTGTCTTTTAGATCATGTGGGGTCCAGGGTGGCAGGCAGGCAGCTTTGCAGCTGGCGGACAGCTGGCTTGCCAAGGTGCGGTGGCTGGCATGGCATGGCATGGCGGCTGATAGCATGTCATGCCACAGCAATCGCATGGCATGGCCTGGTCCACATGGCATGGCTGGCTCCTGCAAGCATGGGCATGGCATGGCTGACGTGTCCATGTGCACGGCATGGCTGGCGCTTTATGGCATGGCGCTGCACGCATGCGGATGAGTTGTGCTGGGCATGACATGGCACAGCATGAGCTGGCATGTCGTGGCGCGGCAGCTTACCATGGCCAGAGCCACGGCATGGCATGAGCATGGCGTGACATGGCATGGCATGACATGCCATGCAAAGCGCCACAAAATACTACTGCCTACCGACCCATTGACTACCGACCCATTGACTGCAGGAGAAGAATGCTTCATATGAGTGCTTCCAGGCCAATGGCGACGTCGTGACCGTGGCCGTGTTTGCGCCTGCAG
>VFQQ010000601.1_pt1 | contig 67029 bp, 118 predicted proteins | sample 3512341 | NCBI WGS metagenome assembly VFQQ01 (sample SAMN10412373, study PRJNA504923) | tailings metagenome | isolation source: Relicate 2 Philex TSF1 revegetated site | place: Philippines: Tuba, Benguet | collected 2017-08-29
CCCTCCCTCTCCTGCACCCAGCCCAAATCCTCCGCCATCGTCTCCGCCGCCCAGCCCCAATCCTAGCCCCCCACCTGAGGCATCGCCCCCGCCCCCCAGCCCCAATCCTAGCCCCCCTCCCGAATTGTCGCCGCCGCCGCCCTCCCCATCTCCGCCTGTGTTTTCGCCGCCGCCCAGCCCCAGCCCCAGCCCCACGCCTGAGCTTTCGCCTCCACCTCCCAGCCCCAACCCTAGCCCCCCGCCCGAGCTTTCGCCTCCACCACCTTCCCCATCGCCGCCCGCCCCATCCCCTAGCCCTCCTCCGCCTTTCCCTCCGCCTCCTGCCCCAATCAAACCGCTCCTGGCCCCACCACCGTGCGTCAGGCTGGGCGGGGCGGGAAGCTGTGGACTGCAGGCCCCTCTCTGTGCCCAACGCTGGCATGCTACCTGGCCACCCCAACCTTGGAATGCGCCCAATGCTGCTCTGCTGCAGGCCCAGCCCAAGCCCACCAAGCCCAGAGCCCACACCTCCACCCAGTCCTCCACCCCCGAGCCCTAGCCCTCCGCCCTCGCCCTCGCCACCACCACCCGTGCCAATTCTGCCTCTGCTCACGCCACCGCCACCCTCCCCAACGTGCGCCAGGGTCCTGGGGATGTGCGCCGCCTGTCTGCAGTGGACGGTTACTACCGGTACTATCAATGGCCCCAGGATTGCAAGCTCAACATGAATGTTTGCATGCTGCCTTGCTGCAGGCCGCCCAGCCCTTCTCCGCCGCCCAGCCCTGCGCCACCCAGCCCCTCCCCGCCGCCCGTGGTGGAAGCTTCCCCACCACCGCCACCCAGGCATGTTTTACCACTGATTGCCAATCTGTTGAGGCCTCGGGTGGCAGCGTATGATCAGCCTTGTGCACACATGCTGAGTGGTTAGAGTGGAGTGCCACTGTTTCCTGTCCTCACTGCTTGTCCTCACTCCCCTCGACCCCTTGTGCAGCCCGCAGCCACCCTCGCCTTCGCCGCCGCCTCCAAGCCCAAGCCCTCCGCCACCCTTGCCGCCGCCGCCCAGGTAGGCTGCTGAGGTTGCGTTAAGCAGCATGGCAAGCCTTGCACGCGCGCCCGGTGCTGAGCGCTGTATTGCAACAGCTTGATCAATCCGCCCTTCGTTTCCATCCCTGTGTGCAGCCCCTCGCCCCCTTCCCCCTCGCCGCCACCGCCCAGGTAATGAGTTGCAGCTCACCAGGCTAGCAATGCGAGGTGGCACGGCATCCATGCGCCGAGTGTGGTGCGTTGGACTGCCCTGCTCACCATCAACCCGTCACTTTGTTGCCCATTCGCAGCCCCTCGCCGCCTCCGCCGTCTCCCCGCCCCCCTTTGCCGCCTGGCAAGCAGCCCCCCTCCCCTCCACCCTCGCCAGCGCCCCCTAGTCCCAGCCCGCCGCCGCCATCGCCGCCGCCGCCCAGGTACAGTGCATGCTGTGCCGAGCTGCGCTGCGCTGTGCTTTGATACGCGCTCCATGGCGCTGTTTGTGGAGCAATGTGCGCCTGCTGTGGCATGGAACTTTGTATAGCAGGCAGCCTGCTGTTCTCCCAACCCCTATGCAGCCCATCGCCGCCGCCGCCCAGCCCCAGCCCTTCCCCGCCGCCCAGGTGTGCCATTAATGGTTGCATCGCTGCACATCACTGCCCTGCACAGCACTTTGGTGCCTGCTGGGCAACAACAGACTCGTGCTAATATGCGCTATATGGTTTATCCCTGTGTTTGCAGCGCTGTGCCCCGCCCGCCCAGCCCACCACCGCCAGGTGAGTGGTTTTGTGGACTTGCGAACATGCTTGGTCTGGCCACAGCCTCAAAGGGTGCAACCTGGCCCACCACGTCTCAACTTTCAGCAGCTTGCACGCGCTGGCCAATAGTAACTTTGCGTCCCCTTCTGATGCTACAGTGCTTGCCTCCCTTCCCACTCTGCAGCCGGCGCCCCGCCACTGCCCATGCCCGCCTCCTTCCAGAGCATCGACTACCAAGTGGAGGGTGAGCTGACACAGACAACACTTGCAGGCAGTGCAGCATGCACGGCAGGCGTGGGCAGTCTGGTCGTTTGCAATAGACCCAACCCCCAGCCATCCTGCACTTTCCCCTTGCCCCCTACCACCCCTCCTTGCAGCCACCAGCGGCCCCTCGCTGACGGTCCAATACTTCAACACGTACAAGGCCACGGGGGTGCAGTCCATCATGGCTGCCGCCACCGGCCAGCCGCAGGAGTGGATTGAGACGAGCGGCACGAACCCGCCCAGCCCGGCGGCGCCCGCACCTGCACGCCGCCGCCTGCTGCAGACCAGCTCCGGCCGTGTGCTGGTGCTCAACAAGGTGTGTGGGCTGGCTGGCGCAGGGGGCAGCACTCCAGACTGTATGTGCACATTCCATTTGCTGGCTCGGCAAGGTCAGGCCAGGCGGCCCCTTGCCACCTTTGGCAGCTGTCCTTCTGATGCCTCAGACACGTTGCACCCCTCGCCTCTGCGCTGCCGCAGGTGCATGGCTACGAGGAGCAGCTGCAGGGCGTGATCACCAACTTCAACGAGTCGCTGGCCACCGGCTCCTTCCAGGCCCAGCTGCTGACTTACCAGCTGCGCCTGGTGCCCAACACGGGTGAGAGAGAGCACAGCAGGGTCAGCAGGGCCGGGTGCACTGCTGCCGAGGCTGGCTTGCAAGGCAGCACACCCCTCAGCTCTCTGTGGCACATCTGTTTTGCCGGCACCACTTCGTCATCCCAACTCCTGTGAAACGCCACCTGTTGTTGTGCAGTGACATACGGCAACATCGTCAATCCCGACGACTCGTCAGGCACCAGCACTGTTGTCAAAATTGTGGTGCCCATCGTGGTGAGTGTTACTTGGCCCTGCTTGGGGGCCCCACCGCACAGTGAACTGCACTTGGTATGCATGCTCGCCACTCCGCCCTGCCAAATCTTGCACCCTACCCACCCATTGCCAACCAACCGCAGTCGGTGGTGGGTGCTCTCCTGCTCGCCGGCGCGGCAGCGTTTGTGTACGTGCGCCGCAAGCGCGCACGGCAGGCGGAAGCGGAGAGCAATGCGGCGCGCCAGGAGCGGCGTGCTCAGCGGCGCACTTACACGCAGAGTGGACGGGCCATCTCGGCCGGCCCCTCTGCCATGCTGGCGCCGGTGGCAGAGGCGGCGGCGCCAGTGCGCGTTGAGCGCGCCAATCTGTAGGCAGCCCCTGTACGATTCCTGCTCCTCTTCCAACCTTGTGTGCTATTCCTCTAGCTCAACTTGCTGCTGCTCAATCCCAAGCCTCCCTCCGAGCCATGCAGTGCAACGGCGGCTCAATGCCTCTCCATGCAGCGCAGAGTGCTGCACAGATTCGTTTCAGATTCGTCCATTCGTGTTACAAAATTCTTGTGCAAATCGGAAGGTGGTTGCTGCACTCAAATGCGTGCCATTCGGACCGGGCGCTGCCCTCAGATGGCCACAGCACGGCGACGGTTGCTGTTGTCGGCCAGTGCGTCTCGCTGACGCTGCAGGCGCAGCTGGTCCCCCAGCAGGCGCAGCCACTCCTCAGCTGTCCGGCCCTCGCCTGCGGGCAGAGTGCAGCAGGAGTCAGGAGCTTGGTGGGAGAGCTGTAGACATGCATGCATTTTGCAGTGAAATTGGGTGCACGTTCTGAGGGCAAGTAAAAACAGTACCGTGCAGGGCACATCACGCCCAGCCAGTCTGCACTCACGCTGCACCCAAGGCGTTGCCGTCAGGGCGGGCCATGCCCAATGCTCTGTCATGGCCTGCCGCACAGCGCTCACTAGCGCCGTGCCCTCCTCTGCCGCCGCCGCAGCCTCTGCCAGCTGCTGCAGAGCTGCCGAGCCGCCCTCAGCCTGCAGAGCGTCACAGCGCTGCTGCAGCTCCTCTGCTGTCGCTTGCAGCTGCGCCAGGTCTGCGCCGGCTGCTCCAGGTAGCTCAGCCCACTGCTTCCGCACCGGCTGCAGCCCCTGCAGCTCCTCCGCCGCAGCCGCCACCACTGCAGCTGCATGCTCAGCTGTCTTCAGGTGGGCCAGTGGGTCAAGCAGCTGTGCAGCAGCTTGAGTGGCGGCGGCTGGTTGCGCTGTTGAAGTTGCGGCACTGGCCGCCACAGCACACTGCTTGTTGCAAGGCGGGGTGCAGTCGCCCGCGCCGCCGGCGCCGCCGCCGGCCGACTGCCGCCGGAAAGCGTCCAGCTCCTGCTGCTGAGCCTCCAGCAGCTGCTGCCCCAGCTGCACCAACAGCTGCCTCTGGCCCAGCACCCCTGCCTCCAGGGCCTCCTGTGCCCGCCAGGTGCCCTGCCGCCACTGCCGCATGACCTGTCCGTCGGCGCAGCACAGCGCGCGCATCGTGCCATCCAGTGCCGCTTCCCGCTGCTCCAGGGCGGCCACCTGTGCACGCCGCTCCTCCACCTGCTGCACCTGTGCGGCTGCCGCGCCCGCCTGCTCCTCGGCTGAGCGGGATGCTTGGTCAAGGTAGGCCAGCTCAGCTCTCAGGCCTGCCTGCTGTGCCGCCAGGCAGGCTCGAGCGGCCGCCTCTCTGCCGCCCTCCTCGCCGTCAGCAGAGGCAGCCAGTGCCTGCTGCGCATCGGCCACCTCGGCACGCAGCTGCTGCAGGCGCTGCCGCCGAGCATCGGCCGCCGCCCAGCCCTCCTTCTGCTCCAGCTGCAGCTGCGCAAAGGCCGGTCCCAGTGCCGCTTCTGCCGTGGGCGCCGGAGCAAGCGCGGGCAGCGAGGGCCAGCTGTTGACGGCATGGACGTCTTGCTCCATGCCGGCTGCATGCACACAGGGCAGGCGGATGTGGGATGCTAGGAAAGCCTATTGCACAGGGTGCGATGGCCACTGACTGGGAGGAGGCTGGGCAGTTGACAGGGCACCAGCCTCGCCACTGCACAAGCAAACTGAGAGGAGCACCACCCACTCACCTTGCAGGGTCTGCAGGATAGCGGCTGGACCTGCTGCTGCGACAGCGGCTGCTAGCTGCGTCCCGCCAGCAAGGTCCAGCAGAGCGTCTGGAGAGAGCGGCTCGGAAGCGCCCTGCACAGCTGTCGCAAGCTGCTGCTCCAGCTGCTGCAGGCCGGCCGCCAAAGCGGCCAGCGCATCTGTGGATGCTCGTGACTCCTGCTCCTGCTGCTGCTGCTGCTGCTGCTGCTGCTGCTGCTCGCTGGGTGCCTGCCCTTGATGCAGCTCTGCCAGCCCCAGTGCTGCCAGCGCACGATGCAGCTGAGCATCATACTGCTGCAGCAGGGCGGCAAGGCGCCGCAAGCGCCGGCCGTATGCGGCCACCAGCGCTGCCTGCAGGGCAGGGGTAGGGTTATGCAGCAGTTAAAGCTAACGCCGGCATGAATGTGAGTGCTGGCAATGTGCCAGGCAGAGCATGCAGGCATCCCAGGGCAGAGAACCGCATCCCCGCACCTCGGCTTCCGCTGTTGCGGCTACCGCCCTCGACCCTGCCAGCTGCTGCTCGCTGTCAAGGGCTGCGCGCTGCAGGCCTGCCACGGCCCGCTGCAGCTCCTCCAGCATCGTGGCGGCGCAGCCCTCGTGCCCCGGGGGCTGCTCTGGCGCCACTGTTTTGAAGGCGTCGCAGCCCGGCGAGTTACGACCGGCTATGGCGTCGAGCTGCGTGACCAGTGCGATCAGGCCAAAGGCGCAGCGTCGGAAGGGTGAGCGGCTGCATGCAGACGCCGCAGGCCATCACGGCACAGCAGTGAGTGCATAGCAACGATGTTTGCAGGCCTCTGCGACATCCCACAGTGTATCGATCGCCGTCAAACCTGCCAGGCGGCCTTGTCGTGCTCCCCAGCCGGCGCTGGAGACCGCCCCTCCCTCTCCCTTGCTCAGCGGCGCAACGCCAGTTTGCAATTCAGTCGTTACCTCCCAGCAAGGGCCTGTAACGTGCTCAGGCCGGCCGCCGCTCCCCAGCCTTGACGCCGCCGCCGCCGCCCGCCAGAATGGCGCTTGAGGAGCTTTGCCTGTTCGGCTTTGCCAGCCTGCCCGTGGACGGCACGGGCTACGTGTTCAAACTGATGGGGCGGGACGTGCCAGATGATGGGTACCAGCTGTGAGCGTCCTGGCTGCTGGGGAGGCTGGTGCCGCCCCTGCTTGCTGGGTGCTCGGGTGTTGCTTTTTGGCCGGCTTGCTGATGCGCCGCACTGCGTCCACTGCCCTGCAGGGTGTTTGAGGCTACCAACGTGACTCAGTCGTTTGCAGCCAAGTTCAGCGTGGCCGACCTGTGCGACGCGCTGGTGAGCGCGGGCTGGCCAGCACGTCATTCGGCCGGGGCACGTAGGCTGCCCTGCACCTGCCCTCCCTGTTGCAGAAGCGGCTCCTGTTTTGCGCGTCTTCATCACATACATCACTCCCTCCACCGTATCCCTGCGACGCCCCTCAGGAGGACGAGTTTGGCGCCAAGCCCAGCGAGCGCTCCATGCTGGACATCCTGCGGCAGCGCTTCGACTGCGAGGAGCTGGAAGCGCGCCTCACGCCCACCAGCACCTCCAATGGCGGCGCCAACGGCAGCGGCAGCAGCGCAGCGGATGGGCTGCAGGTGGTGGCGGAGCACTCCACGGGGGACAGCAAGGACGACATCAAGTTCACAGTCAGGTGCGACGGCGCTGCTGTGCTGCTGTTTGATTTGGTGGGTTGGGCTTTTGCCATGAAGCTTCCCTCTTGGGCATCACAGCAGTGTGCTTCTGCTGCCTGCACACACTGCACTCTTCCACCGCTCGCTTCCGATCGCCCTGCGCCCGCTGCTTTTCCTCATGCAGGCTGCCGCCACGGCACGGCGCGCCGCGCAAAGCGGGCGCCTGGGTGGCACAGGACATCCTGTTCACCGCCAACGACCGGCTGCGCAGTGTGCAGCGGCGGCTCGACACCTGTGAGCAGCGCTGCCCCGCCTCGCAGCAGTTTGACGATGCCCTAGCTTTTCTGGCGCTGGCTGACGGCAGCGAACCCGAGGTGCCACGAGCAGCAGTGCACAAGCGCAAGCAGCCCGAGGCTCCAGTCTCCGGTTCTGCAGTCAAGGCGGCGCGGCCTAGCGGCCAGGGTGCGCAGCCTGCCGCCACGCAGCTGACGGGCAGCACGCAGCAGACGCAGCGCAGCAATGCCAGCGCGGCTGTGGAGGCGCGGGTGCAGCGTGTGGCGGGGCACGGGCGGGGGCGCGGGCTGCCAGGCAGGGGCCGGGGCCGAGGCCGGCGGTAGCGCCCCGCGGCTTGGCCTGCTTCAGCTTATTCTGTACTACATGTCTTGTTTCCCATGCCACCGTACTCCCTTCCATTACTTGCCATACATTGCTCTGCATTTCACGTTAACAAGTACAATCTGACATGGACCAAGTATCGCAGGTGCTGGACAGCCACTTCATTTCTTGGGGGAGCCGCTGGGTGCAGATGCGCGCAGCGAGCTGTGCAGGCCCAGCGGCAGGTCTGGGTTGGCAGCCAGCTCCCGCATGCCGCTCAATACTGCTGCAGACCGGCTGCCGCTGCCCGCCACAGGGGAGCTGCCATCCGGCGAGGCGCTCCTGCCCAGCATGCCGCGTGTGGGCGAGGCAGATCGTGGGGGTGCGCCGGCCATCAGTGCAGCGGGGGGCAGCCCGTCGGCTGCGGCGGTCAGGTTGACTATCCGCTTCCTCATTGGGCTGCGCTGCTGCTGCTGAAGCCTGCCATCGCCTGCTGCTGCACCACCACTGCCACCCAAGTAGGCCTCTGAGGCGCCCACTGCGAGTGCCACATTGCTCATCGAGCCCGCCAGTGGAGATGGGCTGCCCGCCAGCGCCGCGCTTGCCGCAGCGCCATCCGTCAGGTGCCGCGGCTGCGACAGCGGGCTGACTGGGCAGTTGCCTGCAGACATGGGCACAGTACAAATTATGCACCAGTTGTTACGCCATGGGGCGGGCCTGGCTGCGCTGCGATGTAAAGTCAAGAGGAGGTGGTCGACAGGGCAGGTGCCCCCTGCCCTCCCCACCCTCTTGACACCAGCAGCCCTCCAGCCAACACACACCAGACTTGCCAAACCCCAACAACCACAGCCCCCTCCCACCGTCGCTGTACTCCTCCAGCGCCACCAGCAGGAAGGCGTCCAGGTCGAGGGCGGGGCCGCGCCGCCCCTGGCGCACCAGCGGCACCAGCCCCCGCCGCATCGAATCGAGCAGCGCCGGCGCGTCTGGGGCAGGGGCAGGGGCAGGGGCCATGCTTGAGCAATACAAAATGTTCGTTCTGCTCCCTTTATAGTATCGACTGGACGAAAACATGCCTGCAAATGCATACAGCTTCTCAATGCCCTTATGTCGCATGCCATGAGCTGCCCACACCTGTGTTGAACAGGTTGGCCAGCACATCCATCACACACGGCAGCGGCAGTGGCACGCCTTCCTCGCTCTCCGCCCACTCCTGCGTGGCCAGGTGCCGTTGAGGAAATGCTCGAGCAAGTGTCACCGTGGGTCAAGCACGCCAAATGCTAAGAGGCCTGCCACACATCCACATACTAAGTAGCCTCACCTTGGCCAGTGCATCCCAGCCCGCGCCCTGCAGCGCCCGCAGGCAGCATAGCAGTCGCACGAAGAAGTGCCAGGCCTCGGGGTGCTGCAGCGAGCGGCTGCGCCCGCTGCCGCCGCTGGGCACAAGGCCTGCCAGCCGCCCCAGCAGCAGCTGCTTGGGCTGCTGCAGGTGAGCACGGGTGCCTGCAAGCAATGCTGCCACTGGGCCGGTGGGCGACAGAACTGCGTCCCTGCTGAACCCGCGCCGCTCACAGAAGAAGCATGCCATGGCCTCGAACACGTTTTCCGCCAGGCTGCGACAAGGGCAGTGCAAAGACAGGTCAGTTGCACTCTGTGATGCTGTGACAGCATGAAGGCAAATTCAACGAGGTGCTTGCAACAACCTGGCCGTCTGAAGGCCACCGCACAAGCCCGCCACTCACCCAGGCTCGGCAGGGCCCTGCAACGGCAGGCTGCGCAGCCGGTGCACGTACACCTGCACGATGAGCGACGACACATGCTGCAGTGGCGGCGGCGAGGTTGGGCGCACAGCGGGCAGCGAACCTAGGATGGCTCCCCGCCACGCCTCGACCTCGCCCAGAGGATCGGCTTGGCAGCACTGCAAAAGGTGGATGCGCAGGTTGGGAGATCTGGTGGGTAGGCTGGGTGGCACCAGTCGGACGGTGAGCCTGTCTGCAACTTGAAAACTGGCCCTCGACCAACTGCCACACACCTCACACCCACCTGGTCTGTGCGGCCCTCGAAGCGCGTCACCCAGGCAGCCAGTGCTGCGGACAGGGCCCCTGCCTGCTCAGCCAGGCGTGGCAGGCCGGCGGCTGCGGGGGCCAGCAGCTGCCTGCGCATCTCTGCCAGCCCCTGCAGGGTGGCCATCACCACACGCTTGACCTGCGGTGCCAGGCAGGGCGCAGAGCGGTGCTGGGGAATTCAGAAAAGACGTATGGCGTCTGTGCCGCTCAAACACCGCTAGCCTGGAAACCCAATGCCCGCATGCTGCTGAGCTGCCGCCGGCAGCACGACTTGCGGAGGCACACCTGGGCGAATGTTGCGTCAAACGCTGCGGCGAAGGTGCGCTGGGCCATCAGAGCTTCCTCCAAGTAGAAGGCCTCCACACACACGCTCTCCATCTCTGGCATGAATGGTGGATGGGTTGAAGGTTTGACGTCGATCAGACTCGCAGGCATGCCAATGCCTTCAGCAGCATCTGAACTCGATCGGACGGCTTGCATGTCGCTGCTCACTCCCTGCCTGCCTGCACCCCAGACGGAACCTCACCCGCTTGAGCACGCTCCGTCTGCGCCTGCGCCAGCTTGGCACGCAGCCCACTGGCCATGTGCGCCAGCACCACCAGCTTTGCCTTTGTCCAGGCCAGCTCGCTGCGCAGATGCGAGCGGGCATAGTCCACAGCCAGAGCCTGCAGGCAGCGAGCGGGGGTAGGCATCAGGTAAGTCGGGGTGCCTGGCCCAATTATGCATAGAGCGGCTGCCCTGCATACTGTGCGTGACAAACTTAATTTAGACCACCAAAACCATATCCAGCAGCCTTGCCTGCGCGACGTCAGGCGGCAGCCCTGGGCCCGCAGCCGCCAGCGCCACCAAGTCTTTGGTGGCCGCCTTGGCTTGAGTCTCCTGTCGAAGCAAGCATTGCAGGCAAAGCAAATGGAACAGGCGGTCGCAGAGTTCCAGACATCACGCGCGAATGGACAAGCTGACCCAAACTTAATGCTTTCACCACCGCTCAATACAGTCAAACCAACACGCCCCCAGCCCACCTGCAGGGCATGCAGGCGGCGCCGTGTGGTCTGTACCTCCTCACGCAGCGCCGCCACCTCTCTGTCCCGTGCCGCCAGGTCAGCAGTGAGCTGCTTCAGCTGGGCAGCGCTGCTGGACACGGTGCCTTGCAGCCGCTCCAGCTGCCTGCGGGGCAGAGTGGGGGCACAGCCGCATGGTGTGCCGTGCAGCAGCAAGCCTTGCTTTTTGGCAATGGCCGAAGTGAGGCAGGTTAGGTGTGAAAGCATCTCCACCTCCACTCAACACCCTCCCACCTGATGCGCTCCTCCTTGGTGTCCAGCAGCCGGCGCAGCTGATCCACCACAGCTGGTGCCACGCCGCTGCCCCCACTGCCCCCGACGGCTGCGGCCGAGGAGCCCCCGCCGCTTCCAGCTTGTGTCCCTGTGGCTGCAGCCACTGCCGCGGCCAGGGGTGCATGCACCGCCACCTGCAGCTGCCGCTCCATGAACTGCAGCTGGTCCTGCGTTGCGGACAGGCGGTCTTTCAGCAGCAGCGACTCACGGCGCTGCGCTGCCGCTGCCGCCTTGCTGCTCTGCAGCTCCTGCAGGGCCGTGGCCAGCTTGCAGCGCTCGTCTGCACTGGCCGCGTCAGCCAGCAGGCGGCGCGCCACCGACAGCTGGTGCATGCTCTCCCCCTGCAGCCGCTCGGTGGCGGTGCAGCGCTGGCGCAGCGAGTGCAGCTCCTCCTCCAGCTGGGCAAGGCAGGGGGCAGAGTGGAGTAGGTTCAGTGGGACAGCACCAGATCTGCACGAGCAGAGGTTAAACCGACTGCCAATGGGCGCGCCAACAAACCCTGCTCTCACATAACTCATACCGAGCCCTCTAACGACAGCCAGCCACTGCCTCACCTGCGCCTTCTCCTGCGCCAGCTGCAGCCGGTCATGGCTGGCGGCGCTCAGCTCCCGGATCTGCAGCTGTGCCGCATCAAGCGCCTGGCTGCGGGCAGCCAGCTGCTCCAGGGCGGTGCTCTTCTCAGCCAGCAGCTCCCTGCCAAGCAAAGGGAGGGCACACCGGCAGCCATACATGTGCATTGGCATGGTGCAGAGCTTTGGCGCAACCGTCTGCAGCTAGCGCTGTGCTTCTGCACCACACCTTGCATGTGCAGTGCACCATGCCTGCACTGCCCAACATCTCGCACACCTGATGGTCTGCTGGTGCGAGGTCACCTCCCGCTGCACCCGCTCCAGCTCCTGCCCAGCAGCAGCCACCGCCTCCTCCAGCCGCGCCGCACGCGGCTCGAGCGGCGCCAGCCGCTTGGCCTCGTTGGCCGCCTCCATGCCCGCCTTGTGGCTGGCCTGGCACCGCGCCTCTGCAAAGGCACAGGCGCACACAATGCCAGATCAAGCATGCGATGCAAGCAGCAATGTCGGCATCATATGTGCCGCACGCAAGCCTTCATCGGCTAGCCTTGATCCTGCCCACCCACCCCACGTCAAGCCCAGCTGCCCACCCGCATCCTCCAGCATGCGCCGCATCTGCGCCAGCTCAGCGTCCAGCCCCGCCCGCTGGGCCTCCAGGCGAGCCACTCCCGCCTCCAGGCCCTCCCGCTCCTTGCTCAGCTTGGCCTCGCGAGCCTTCACCTCCAGCAGCTGCTCTTGCAGCCTGTGTTGCGCAGGCAGGGGGCAGGCATGTGGTCAGAGAGCCGGGTGGCAAAATGGCATTGAATCTCCAACCCCTGCCCCGCCATGACCTCGGCACCACGCAGCTCCAGGTCAACTCGCCCAGCGTCTGCTGCACCCTCTCACCTGACGCGCACGGTCTCCTCTGCCTGCCACCGCTCCTTGGCTGCGCCCAGCTCGTGCTGCAGCTCGGCCCGCTGGGTGGCAAGCCCGCCCAGCTGCTGGTTCACCGCCGCCACCACCTGCAGGCAAGGCGAGTGTAGCAAGGGCCAGGAATCGGCAGAGTCAGGCAAGTGGCATTTGCTGCAAAGCCACAGCGTTCACACTGCCTTGTAAGACTTCCAGCTGACGCAGGGATCCCCACACACCTGTCGGGCCATGCTGATGGGGCCAGTGGCACGCCAGGCGTCAGCAGCAGTGCGGTGCGCTGCATTGCTGGCAAACACCAGGCCCAGCCCCTCCAGCCGCTGCTGGGTGACCTGCGCGGTTAGTAGCAAGAGAGAACAGATGTCTAGAAAAGGCCTACGTCAAACTTGATGTGGTGTTGGGTGCATGCTTCCTGAGCGCGGCTGAGCCATACTACAGCCCAACCGCACGCCCACAACAGCAACCACCTGCAACCCCGCCCGAATGGCAGCCAGCTCGTCATCTGCGTTGCGCCGCGCATCGGTTTCCTGCCGCAGCTTCCCCGTCCGCTGCTCGTGCGCCCCAGCCAGCTGCTTCAGCTGTGCAGTCACAGCCGCCTCCCGGGCTGTTGCCTCCTCCAGACCTTTCTGCAGCACCTGTCGCTCAGCAGCTGTAGCAGCTAGCTGGCGCTGCGCCTCAGCCAGTTCTTCATGCTCGGCCGCTAGTGCAGCATCCTGCTGAGCTGCCTGTTGCGTGCTGCTTGCCTGCAGCCTTTCATGCTGCTGCTGCAAGGCACTCAGGGACGCCTGCGCCTCCTGGAGTGCTCCGCTGGTCACCGCCTGCAGGCAGGATGCTAGGATGGGGTGCTCGGTATACTGCGCCTTCTGCACAGGCTGCAGCAGGCATCTTGCTCTCTTGCCCATCCACCCCAAGTGGCAACCAACCTGCTCAGCCTGCAGAGCGCTGTGCCTGCTGCTCAGCTCCTGAAGCTCCGCCTCCCGTGCCGACAGCTGCTCCCGCAGGCTCATGCCCAGCACCTCAGCCGTCTGGAAGTCATGCAGCACCCGCTTGGACTCCACCTGCGCAGCAGGAATACCGCAGAAGGTTAGGATTGAGCAAGCCTCAGGTCAGCAAACCAGCTAGATGAGCTTGAGCAATGAGCTTCACACAGCCCTCTCATCAGCCTGCACAATGTATGCCTCTTGCCGCCTCCCTCACCTCAAGCCGCGCCTTGTCCTCAGCCAGCGCTAGGCCCTCGGCCCTCGCACGTGCCAGCTCTCCTCGCAGCTGCGCCGGCTCAGCCTCCTGAGCGGCCATCACCCCTGCCCGCTCCGCATCGGCCGCCTCGAGCTCCTCCACCCGGTGCTGCAGATCCATCCGCTGCTGCAGCAGCTCTGCCGCCCGCTCCTCTGCAGCCGCAGCTTGAGCTGCCTGTGCCTCGTGCGCACGGTGCAGCAGCGCAGCCTCTTCAGCGTGCCGGGCGGTCTCCTCCTCAGCCGTTGCCAGGAGCTGCAGGTATGCGACAGCAACAGGCCTTCAGTGTGCAGCGAGTTTCATGCTGCTCCACACTTTGCACCTTGATGCACCACCACACCATCACTCTACTGCTGCTTCACATTGTTTCAGAGCATCGCCCTCCTCTGCACTCCTATCCCGCCTTCCTCTCCACATTCACCCACTGGCCCGCACCTGCGCCAGGTGCTTCACCTCCGCCTCCATGGCCGCATACTTGTCGCGGCTGTAGTACATGCTCTCCTTCACACGCTCCTCGGAAGCCCGTGCCGAGGCTGCAGCCGAGGCTGCGCGCTGCCGGGCGGCCGCCATCTCATCCCGAATTGCCGCAATGATGCCCTCGTACACCAGCGAGCACCTGCATGCCGTGGAGGAGAAGCAGGGGCACCCAAGGGGTCGCTGACCGCTCACCTCCCCGATGCAGTACTAGACAGCATGAGCGCGGATGGGGTGACAATTGCCTTACGCAGCAGCAGCCCTGGGCACTGTCCAATCAGCAGCTCGCACGACCTTGCTCACCTCAGCTCCACCAGGTTGAAGGTGTGCTGCCACATGCCGCCCAGCAGTGTGCAGCGGTCGCCGCACTCGGTGCCCACCTGCCGCTGCAGCTCCTCAAAGGCAAGGCCATACACCCACAACGCTGCATCTGCTAGGTCTGCTGCACCCTGCTGCTGCCCCTGCCTCTGCTCCTGCTGCGCAGGGCCAGGGCCTGCATCCACGGCAGCAACCGCTGCGGCGGCAGCATCGGCTGTGGCATCTGCCGGCCCCAGCCGCTGTGCCTGCTGCCCGTATGCCTGCGCTATGACCTGGCTCATCATGTCCTGCAGCCAGGCCTGCAGCAGCGCAACCTCTTCCCTGCTGCGCGGGAGCCCTGGACGCCCCTGCCCCGCCGCCGCATTGCCAGGGCTGCCGCTGCCACCAGCGTTGAGCCCTGCGCCGCTCTCCAGCCAGCTGATCGTGCTGAGCCCGGCAGGCACCTGGTCCCCGCTGGGCCCGCCTGGCTGCGCCACCCCTGCCGGCGGCGCCAGCAGCCCCTGCTGCTGCTTGTATTCCGAGAACTGCACCAGGTTGCGCACCCAGCCCAGCCGGTCCAGACCGCCCTCCGTGGCGCCCCACCTCACGCCACGCGGCCGCTGCGCCTCTGAAGCTGTGGCTGCTTCGTTTGGCTGCGGCGCAGGAGCTGGCTGGCTGGCTGGCTGCTGCGGCTGCTGCTGCTGCGGCTGCGGCTGCTGCTGCTGCTGCTCGGCACCGCCTGCCCCAGCAGCCTGGTGCACAGCAGCAATCAGCCCGGCTGCCTCCGGCACATCATCGCTGTTGCCCTCTAGCCGGCCACGCGCTGTCCTACAGCCACCCTCATGCAGCGGCACAGGCTGCGGCTGCGACTTAATGCTGAATTTCAGGCGGGGCAGGAACTTGTCAGGCTGCTCGGCCGGATCAGCGCCCAGCAGTGCCCGCGGGCTGTATGCCTCGTCATCTCCCGCCTGGCTGCCGGCACCGGGGGCTGGCGTTGCAGCCGGGCGGAGCCGCATGCTGCTGGTCTGTGTCAGGCCCCGGACACGTCCCAAGCCTGCCACGTTGGCCTGACGCGCCGTCGCCAGCGCGGCCACAATGCGCTGGTCGAGGGCATCCATGGCAGCCCACAGCTCGTCCACACCGGCTGCTGCCTTGCCGCCGGCACGGAAGATGGACTTCTTGCGGCTGTGGGTGACGAGGCGGTAAGGTGGGCAGCAGTGACTGATGCAGCGCGTTATGGCAAGAACAGCAGAGCAGCCTGAGCACAGCAAGCAGGGCGCCCAACAACCGCCACCTGCCGGTTGCCATGCGCTCACTTGAAGCTTTTGATGCGGTCCAGCCCAGGGTGCAGCGCAGTTGTACTGCCGGAGGGGTCCTGAGCCTCGATTGCTGCCTCTGCTGCCGCCAGCACGGCCCCAGGCGCCAGGCTGCCGCGGCGCGATGCGCCTCCCGCCTGCGCATGGCCACCGCCCGGAGCGGCAAACGACATGCGGCTGGGGCGGCGCCCGTTGCTGCCCATCACGCCGGCCGCCACACGCGCGCCCAGGCCCTTTAGGTTGGCCAGCGCTGCTGTGCCCAGGCTGGCTCGCCGCTCGCCGATGTCTGCAGCGGCAGTGCCTGGCGGCGGCGGCGCCGGCGGCAGGCTGCCGCGGCGCTGCCCCTCGGGCGGCATGGTGGGCTGTCAATTGGCCCTGCTGTGCCACACGGCCGGTCGTGCTGCGGGCCTGGCGCAAGGAGAGGAGCGGGCCGTTGCTCCGGTCTCTTGGAGGCGCGCCTGGCGGGCGTCACAGTTTAGAAATGCCTCAACAGCATCGTCGCTGCCGGCTACAGGCGTCAGGGCGGGCGGCACGGAGATGTGGGGCGCGGGGTTCTGCGCCGGCTGGGCTGACCGGCGCGCTGGTGTCGCCGATTGAAGCGTGGAGTGATGTGCATATCTATCATGGATATGCACATCCATGATGGCGAGGGGCAGGTGCGCCCGTTCTGCATGGCCGCCATCTGAGCCCTCCTTCTTCGCACACAGCTCGGCACTCCTTGCCGCAATCTGCAACGATCATCAAACAGTCCCCTCACGTTACGAAGGTGGGAAGAGACGCCCTGGCGCTCCGCAGCGCCGAGTTGCAAATTTGCTCGCCGCCTGCGCAGCCCTGAGCAGCTTGTTGCAGCCAGGCATCGGGCCATCACTCTAAGACGATCATGCAAATTGATGTGCCCCGCTGCTACACCGCTGCAGCCGCCCACCGCCCTCCCGCCGCCGCCGCTCCACTCGCAACACAACCTGGCCGGCCGCCATGGACCCTGAGGCCAAGGCACTGGACTACCATGACGTGCTGCTGCGGCAGGGCGACGTGCAGCTGCTGGCTGGCCCGCACTGGCTCAACGACCAGGTGCGTGCAGATGGGGTGCCATGCGCCGCCGAGGCGGCACATATTGCCGCCGCTCTATGCTGCTCATCGCTGTTCATGCTGTTGTTCATTGCTGTGTCAACTTCCGCTGCTGGTGCACTGCAGGTCATTGCGTTCTTCTTTGAGTACCTGCAGCGGGAGGTGGCAGCGGGTGCAGGCGTCCTGCTGGTGTCCCCTGACTCGACCTACCTGCTGGCCAGCCTGGGTGAGATGTGGTCTCATCCTTACTGCTGCTGCTTGGACACAGAGCAAACTGCACTTGGGTTCTGTGCAGCTGCACCAAGCTGCTCTCGATGTGAGCGTCTCGAACCTCCCCTTGCGCTCCAGACGCGACCTGCCTCATCCCCCTCCCCGGAAACCTGTCGCAGGCCCCGATGCTGGGCCGGCAGTGGTGCTTGAGCCGCGAGGCTTTGCCGCCGCTCGCCTGGTGCTGTTCGCCGTGAACAACAACCCGGACGTCGAGCGGGCTGGCGGCGGCAGCCACTGGAGCCTGCTGGCTTATAGTGCAGCGGGCAACAGCTTCCACAGCTACGACTCGATGGCGGGGTCCAACCGGCAGGCAGCACAGGCGGTATACAAAGCGGCGGCAGCGGCGGTGCCACCCGGCGCACGCTTTGTGGAGGAGCAGGCGCCGCAGCAAGCAAACGGCTACGACTGCGGTGTGCACGTGCTGGCGGCAGCGAAGCTGCTGTGCCAAAGAGCGGCGGCGGCGGAGGCCCAGGGTGGCCAGGCTGTGAGCATGAAGGTGGGTTGCCTGGGGTGACTAGGGCGAGAGGCCAGCTGGTCGGCCGGTTCACAGATCTGAACCGATTGCTGGCTTCTGAACCTGCGCCACCAGCTGTCTGTCTTGCTAAACACATCGTAACATATCGTGGCTGCCTTAGAGGACCTATCAATTGTTTCAACTGCTGTGCAGGTGTCGCCAAAAGAGGTCACACCTGCGGCAGTCACTGCGCTGCGGCAGGAAGTGCTGGACCTGATCCACGGCAAGATGGCAGCAGCAGTAGCAGCAGCAGCAGGGGCGGCTGGCGGCAAGGGCGGCAGCTGACCTGGTGTGCGCGCCAAATGCTACTTTACACTTTTGAACTGAATTTTGCAATTACTGTACACACTTGTCACAAATCATTTCAGAGAAGCCTTGTACATGTAGTGCAGATAGCACTACTGTTGTTGCTCACGTCCGCCAGGACTCAAAGTCTGCAGTCGGCATGATGAAGCTGCTGGCGTTCCTGCAGGTCAAGGCGGCAAGGCGTGCATGTTGGGCGGGCTGCAGGGCACCTGCTGCTTTGCAAAGCTTTGTACAGCAACAAGGGAACCATATCCCCCCTCCCTAAGCTCACCGGTGCCCGCCGCCGCCATAGTGCTGGCTGATGGGGGTTGTGTCCTCCTCCCCCAGCGACCGTAGGCTGCACTTGATCTGAGTGGGGTCGTTCATTGCTGCCTCGATGTAGGCCACAACAGCCATGGGGCGCAGGCCCTGCCGCTGCGACTCCTCTGCCAGCGCATTGCCCAGCTGGCTGCGCAGGCTGGCTAGCTGGTCGCCCACCCGCACAGCCAGGCAGCGGCCCCAGTTGTGCGCCGCTCCCTCGGCACCACCCAACGTCACGGGGAAGGCTTGTGCCACCGCTTCCGCCACCAGCCGCTGTTGCTCGGCCAGGATGGGCTTGCCCAGTGCGATGAGGCCCTCAGGCGTCTGGGCCAGCAGCTGCTCAAAGATGGCGGGGTTCTTGCCGGCATCATACTCCAGCTTCAGGCTGGCCAGGCCTGCAGAAGAAAGGGTTTGCCAGTGAGTCGGTGTGGTGTGGCGTGGTTGCGATGCGACTGTGTTGTAGATGGTGGATACGCAAGGGTTACTTGAGCAGCTGGCGGTCAACTGGAGGGCTTCAAAACCCGACCAACAGCATGCCTATGCAAACAGAGCGCGCCCATTGCATTGCCAGCGCACCTGCTGTGAATGCCTTGCTGTCTGGCAGCTGCCACCGCCAGCTGCAGGGGCCCGAAGCAATGCGCCACTGATGAATGGCAAAGCTACATCCTGCTTGGCACATGACCAGCACTTGCCCTGCACAGCACCCATGCCCTGTTGCCCTGTCGCATGCTGCAGGCCGGCACTGATGCCCAACACTCACAGGTCTGCGTCCTCTATGTACTTGAACAGCTGCTGCTGCTCCGCTGTGAGGCCCTGGGGCTTGAAGTAGTCGTAGCTGCGAGGTCAGGGATCGGGCAGGAGGGGGCTAGAGTGGGCGCACGCAGGTGCCGCACACGCAGGTGGCGCGTGCCAGGAAGCAACAGCACCGGCCACTTGACAGTGCAGACCACAGCATCTGGCACAGGAGTCCAAATGCATGCCATGCAGTCAGCTGCTACTCAGTTACTGGGCCCTGAGGCATGGCACACCCTCCCAGAGCCCTTTGGGCTGCACCTGACCGTGGCGCCCGAGCGGTCCATGTCGAAGTGCACCTCCAGGGAGGGCACGCTGGCCAGCGCCGGGTCAGTCAGCTCTGCAGGCAGGCAGCCAGTGAGTTGGCAAGGGGCGGCTCAGCAAGCCGGCATGCGTTGCATGCAAGTTCAGGCAGACATTGCATGCAGGGCGTGCTCATTCAATTCAAAGTGAAAACGCAGGGGCCGGATTGAATGAGCCGGATTGAATGTGGTCATGGAAGGAGACTGAGGCACGCGTGGATCAAGCCGAACTGCATGGAGAGCGCACCTGCTGCCGCTGTCTTGTGGTGATCCAGCACCACGACTTTCGCCGCCCTGCCTGCCAGCTCCTTTGCAAACCCAGGCGGGCCGGAAAAGTCCACCAGGTATGCCGTTTCCTTGCCCTGGAGGGGTGCAGCGAGGCAGACGAAAGCTGGTGGGCATGCAACAAGCTGGGCAAGGCTTGGGACTTGAGAGCAAGGCACTGCGAGCGTTCAGGCATGGCTTCTGCAGCGAGATGGTCGGTCGGACCAGGCCACTCGCCTGCAGCTGGAGGGCGTCCACGGACAGCGGCTTGTAAACCGTGTTGGGCCGGAACTCTACAGCCTGGCCTCGCGCCTTGTGCGCCAGGTGCACAGCCAACGCGGCAAAGATGCCATCCGGGCCTGCGGGCGGGCAGAGAATGACGCTGCTCAGGCGGGCGGCGGCGGCAGCAGCGGCAGCGGCAGCGGCGGCACGGAGAGTTGCGCCAACCATTCCGATCGGCCCTTAGATGCGCCACAAGTGTCCCGATGAGCCTTTCGCGCACATGGGTAGTGGTAAAGGCAGAGAACGCGCGTGGCCATGGCCGACAGCGGCTGCTTGAGAGAGAGCGGTGACTTGTTCGGACGATCATGCACGAGTCAGAATCAGTCCAATGCCTCGCCTGCGACTCAAATGGACCTCATGCTGCGCTCGCGCTTCAGCACCCATGGGGCCTGAAACCCGCGCCTGTGCCGCCCATTCCCGTGAGCCCCTGGTCGTGAGAGGTCTTTGCAAGTTTGGGGCCGCTCTGGCGCGGCTACTGGCGCACTCGCAGACTCGAGCGCCCCGCTGCAAGCTGCCTGCAAGCCGCTGGCACGTTGCCTGAAAAGAACAGCGAGCAAGTGAGTGCTCTAGCAGCGCCGATGGCTCGCCCCTGTCGCTTGCCGAGCAGTCTGCCCAGCGGCGCCTGAACCGCCGCCGCTGCCATGTCTGCAGGCTTTGCTGGCTTGGCGGCTGAAGCCCATTGTGCGGCTGGCTCAGAAGCATGGAAACCACCATCCTGAGCCTGCCGCTCATCCCGGTGGCCACCGCCGTGGTGGTCGGCATCCTCGTGGCGGTGCTGCTCCTGTGGCGGCGCGGCGGGCAGGCCAAGGCGGTGGCGGCGCCGCCGTCCGCCTCGCATGCACGCTCCAACGGAGCGCTGGCAGCGCAGGAGGCAGAGGCGGACACGAGGGAGAAGTGTGTCATCCTGTTTGGTGAGTGCAGAGCTGGGGGAGTAGGTGGGTGGGCAACATGTCCGCAGGTCGTGCTAATAGCGGCGTGGTGGCAGTAGTCGAAGCACGCAGCTGCGGAAGCCTTGCCTCTACCAGCTGCTGAGCAGTGTTACCAAACTGACAGGCAACTTCTGCTGCCAGCCTCCTCTCTGCACCAACTGCTGCGCCTGCATCACCGGCCCCTGGTCAATGGCTCCCCTCAATGTGCCTGCCGCAGGCACCCAGACGGGCACCGCCGAGCGGTTTGCCAAGAGCCTGCGGGCACAGCTGGAGAGCAAGTATGGGGGCAGCACCGCCTTTGATGCGCTGGACATTGAGCAGTATGGTGAGTGCTGTGCTGAGGGTGCGTCAACAGGGAGGCATTTGCCTTGTCGCCAGGCCGGCATGGAGGTTAACGCGCTGCCATGCACCTGATCCTTGGCCGATCGTGCGGACATGCGCCCCGCATGTCGTCTTGACAGCTAGCTGCCACCTTGGTTGTGGTAGCGCGGCTGGCGCTCACCCAACCCACCATTCTGCTCCGCTTCCCCCCTTACGCAGACTTTGCGTCGCAGCTGCCCAAGGAGAAGCTGGTGTTCCTGCTGATGGCTACCTACGGCGATGGAGACCCCACTGATTCCGCCACCGAGTTTTGGACTTGGCTCAGCGAGGCCGCGGAGAGCGGCGCGCAGGAGGACCTGCTGCAGGTGGGCAGCTGGCTGGGAGGACTCATGGGGGCTGGCGGGAGTTTCAGGAAGGGCTGGTGGGGGTATTGTTGCATACCGGCGGCTGTCCAATGTTGAGGACATTGTGGCACACGCAATGGGCAGGCATGCTCGCACCGCCCGCACTGCGCCGAGGCCTGACCCAACATCTCTATTCTGCTCCCACCCCCTGCCAGGGCGTCACATTTGGCGTGTTTGGCCTGGGCAACCGCCAGTACGAGCACTTTTGTGCGATGGGCAAGAAGGTGTCCAATGCCATGAAGGTGGGCTGGCAGGGTGATGAGGGTCAGAATGCGAAGCAAGTGCAGTGCAGCTTGCACAGCTGGCTGCTTGCCACGCCGGGAGCAGCACTGTACGGCTGTGGTGGCATGCGAATGCTTGCTGGCAGCCCGCGCAATGGCGCTGGAAGGAAGGACATTTGGCTGATGCCACCCTACACGCACGCACCCATGCTTGCAGTCGCTGGGCGCCTCGGAGCTGCTGCGCCGCGGCGAGGGCGACGACGACCGCGACATTGACGAGGACTTTGACAAGTGGTGCGCGCATTGAGCAGTTGGCATCTTTCCTGGGTGCCGAAGGAAGCCTTGTTGTTGTGCTTTCTTTGTGGCTGAGCCTGGCGCCAATGCAAAAGCTCTAGCAGCCCCTAGAAATATGCCTGCCTGCCTGTCACGCCGTGCGCTGCAGGTGTGCCGAGCTGTTCCCCGCTCTGGACAGCTCCTCGCTGGTGCAGCAGGCGGAGGTGCGGCTGGGAAGTGACGGTCTTGGGGCGGCGGGCAGCCAGATCAGGCCAGCCTGTGCAAGGCAGCCGTGCCTGCATGTCCCACGGCTGCCTTTTGTGGGTTCCTGCAAGCCAGCAAGTGTGGGAGCCCTGCCCCTCCTGCGATTCCACTGACAGCCCTGCCCCCCAGCTGTCTGAACTGCAACGCGTTCAATTGTTGTGTGGTGCGCAGGGCCCCACTGATGTGATGAGCGCCGCCTTCCTGGCCGCCTATGATGTGGAGGAGGTGCCCGATGCGCCGCCCTCCCAGGTAAGAGCATGGGTGTGGAGGAGAGCATGGCTTAGCGGCTGGGTCCTGGACGCAGGCGGGTTGCATCTCTGACTGGAGTCCGAGCTGGCTTGCAGCACAAGTGCGTAAGTGTACTTGTGCGTGGGGCAGGAGCAGCTAGCTGCCTGCAGATAGCACACATACTGGGCACGCCTTCTCACTCCCCCGCCCGCCCCGTCCCTGCAGGTCGACCGCCTGCCCCCCAGCGGCACCGGCCTGAACAGCCACAGCCCCTTCCTGGCCGCCGTCACGGCTGTGCGGGAGCTGCATGCCGGCGGCGACCGCTCGTGCGTGCACGTTGAGCTGGACATCTCCGGCTGCAAGGCCACCTATGAAGCGGGTGAGAGGCGGGGCACTGCTCTTTTCGGAAGCGTCGTCGTTGCAAGTGCACTTTTCAGCATGTTGCAAACGCTGGCTCCGCCGATGGTATTGCCCACTAGTCCGCTCACTCACCCATGCTGCCGCCCGACCTACAGGCGACCACGTGGCCGTGTTTGCCGAGAACTCGGACGCAGTGGTGGCAGCTGCGGCCGCCGCGCTGGGCCTGCCCCTCGACTTTTGCTTCCGCCTCAGCCTGCCCAGCCCCAACAAGCACAGCCTGCCGGAGCCGGCGGTGGCGGGACCGCTCACGCTGCGCTGCGCTCTGGCGCGCTATGCCGACCTGCTGTCGGCGCCCAACAAGGCCGCGCTGCTGGCGCTGGCCGCCTGCGCAAAGGACGGCGGGGAGGCCAAGCGCCTGCAGCGCCTGGCATCTGTGGAGGGTGCGTGCTTTGTGCGCCACACTTGCTGCCCTTGCCCGCTGGCTCCTGCGCTTGTCCCTGCTGCCTGCCTTGGGGCTACATATCGCAGCACGCCCGTGCTTCCCAGCTGTTCACGGCCATCTCAAGCCGTGCCCTGAGCCATGCCTCCTGCTTCTGTGCCGCTGCTTCGCTGCCCGCAGGCAAGGACGACTACCATGCCTATGTGGTGGCCCCCAAGCGCTCGCTGCTGGAGGTGATGCAGGACTTCCCCTCGGCCAGGCCCTCCCTGGGTGCGCGCCGCTCTCTGCTGGTTGAACAGCAGCTGCTGCTGCTAGGGGCGGATGCCAGGGCCGACCGATTGTGGCCCTTGTGAAGTTGCATCGCAGTTGTCAAGGCAGTTTGTATGGAGGGGGGCAGTCACGGCATGCTGGCGTTTGCTGTGTGCTGGTGCTCAACCCGCCTGTCTCGTCCTGCTCCCTCCCGCCCCTGCAGGCGCCTTCTTCGGCAGCATCGCGCCCCACCTGCAGCCGCGCTACTACTCCATCTCCTCAGCGCCACAGGTGTGCGCAGCTGGACGCACCTGTTGTGCTGTTCTGCTGCTGTGCTGTGATCAAGGCACGTCACCCGGGTTGCAGTCGCAGTGGTGCAGCTGGGCCCATGCAGCCCTGGTGTGGCGGCTCCCACTCTGAGGCTTGACAGGTGCCCACCTGCCCTGCCTCCCCGCCTCCGCAGCTGCACCCCAAGTCCGTGCACATCACATGTGCAGTGGTGCGGGAGAAGATGCCCACAGGTGCGCGGCAGGCAGGGCATGCAACTACTATGTGCTGCACTCAAGTGCACCCTCTCAACTCCGGCATACAACTTCCTGGCGTCGGTATTTTTCGAGAGATACAGCCCGGCCGTAATACTGCTGCTGCTCGCTACCATCCTATCAGCTGCCCAACAAGCAAGCACTGTCGCTCCCCTCCACCGCCTGCCCCCCAGGCCGGGTGCACGAGGGCGTGGCGTCCTGCTGGCTGGCGCGCCTGCAGGAGGGCGACCGCGTGCCCTGCTTCCTGCGCCACTCAACCTTCAAGCTGCCGCGCGACCCCGCCACGCCGGTGGGTGGCGGCTGCCTCCCCATGCTCATGCTCCCCTGGTGGCTGAGCCAGCGGGATGCCGGTCTGGGTTGCACTGTGGTTTACTGAACACGGTGGTGCAGCACAAAACAACCCCTTGGCAGCCAATACCCACGTGCCATGGACCCACCCACTTGTGCACCCTGCAGGTCGTCATGGTGGGCCCCGGCACTGGACTGGCGCCCTTCCGCGGCTTCCTGCAGCAGCGCGCCGCACTGCTCAAGTCGGGTGAGCGCATGGTGTGAGAGTGCAGGCTGCACCGTTGTGCTGTTGAGGTCAATAGGCCAGTGGACGCCTAGGATCGCGTTGCGCTCCTTGCGTGCGATGCAGGCTGGCTTGTTCTCAAGCTCCATGGGAGACGGAGCTGTGCACTTCCCGTATCACCGCCCCGCCGCTCAATGCCCGGCCCTCTCCTCCGCTGCAGGCAAGAAGCTGGGCGCCGGCCACCTGTTCTTTGGCTGCCGTAACCGCAAGCACGACTTCATTTATGAGGAGGAGCTGGAGGCGGCGGTGGCGCAGGGGGCCATCACGCAGGCAAGCAAGAGGCAGGGTGCACCTGGTATCGGGCGGTGCAGCTGCCTCGGCCTGGGTGGCAACAGTGCAGGCGTCAATGCACTGCAGACAGCCAGCATGTCGCGCATTGGCACAAATCGTGTGCCATGGACATTACCCATGCCCAGCTCTCACTTGTGCTTCCCCCGCACGCTCCCCCCCTATCCGTGCAGCTGCACGCCGCGTTCTCACGAGACCAGGTCCAGAAGGAGTATGTGCAGCACCACATGGAGGCGCACGCCAACGAGGTGTGGTCCATCCTGTGCGACTCAGGTGAGGGCCGCCGCGCCTTGCTGCGGCCTGGCCTGGCAGCGGACCAGCATGCTGGCTGTGCCGCCGCACACTGAGAAGCTTTGCAAATGCCATCACTGCATTGGCATGTGCGCATACGGCTTCACCAAGCCTGACATCACCGAACCTGCCTGTGCTCCCATGTGCAGCGGGTGGCTACTTGTACGTGTGCGGCGATGCCAAGAACATGGCGAAGGATGTGCACCGCGCGCTGCACGCCATCGCTGTGAAGGTGCGTGCAAGCGTCTGCATCAGGCAGGGGGCCTAAGATTGGTGCCTTGGCAACAACGGTTCCACACATTGGGTGCACCTGCTGGCTTGTGCGACAGACAAAACCGACATCTTGCATCAATCTGTGTCGCCCCCATATGGCGTGCAGGCCACCGGCTGCTCAGACTCCAAGGCTGAGGAGCTGGTGAAGCGGCTGTCCGACTCGGGGCGCTACCACAAGGACGTGTGGTAATGGCTGTGACGAGTTGTGGCGGCTACGCCCTGTTGCGAGCTTTCCAGCAGCGTCCATTGAGCGGCCAAGCCCCCAATGTGTATTGGCTTGCATTTCAAGTCCAACATCCACTCAAATGATCCATGTCATAGCAGGCTTCTTTCTACCTGCCCTCTCCAATCTATAGCACTGCCTCTCTTCTCCTTTGATTGCGTTTGCTTCGCTCCCCGCCATGGCGCCCCGCCCTCTGCATGTGCGGTGCCATTAGGCGGGCCCCCTGACTCCACTTGCTTTTCACGCCGCTGCAGCCCTTTGCGCTCGACCCAACATAATCACCAGGTGTAACACATCTTTGCAATCATTTAGCGTGCCAGTCGTGGGTGCTTGCATACAGGCACATGAAGCATGGAAGCAGAAGCATAGCCCCCTCACTAAAGCGCTGCCGACGGCTCCTCATCCGCCACCCAGACCTCCATCTCCTGGCCACCAGCCCGCAGCACGTAGCGGCCGCAGTACGGCCGCACTGCAGTGCCTTGCATGCCGTGGCTGCCGCTGTCTAGAGGGCTGAAGGGCTGGAAGGTTGCCAAAGTGAGGGCGAAGCGAGCGGCGGCGCTCTGCGCAGGAGCCAAGCTGGCCAGGCGCTCAAAGCCAGCAAGCGTCTGGCGAGGCACGTCTTCCGGCCACACGCTGCCGCCGACTGCGCCGCTGCCGCTGCTGCTGTCGCTGCCCGCGCAGGGCAGGGTGAGGGTCACACTGGGCAGGTTGGCTGCTGGGCTGGCAGCTGCCCCTGGCTGCCACCAGCGGCGGGGCCACCAGGGGCGCCGAGTGCTGTGCCGTTGGAGCTGCCCGTCTTCAGGGAAGGTGAGGAACAGCAGCACAACTTCCTCTGCTGCCATGCTGCCCGTATTGATCGCCTCCAGCGAGACGTGCAGCAGTGCGGCTGGGCCCTTGTGCAGCGGTGGTGCCGCCATGTCAGCGGGAGCGGGCACCTCCGCCCGCAGGGTTGAGTAGGCAAAGGAGGTGTAGGACAGTCCATGCCCAAACTGGTACAGGACTGGGACCTGCGTACAATGTTGGCAAAAGCTGGATTAGTTGAGGGCGGTGTGCATGACCCAGTGCAGGCAGGAACAAGGGTGTAGGTGTGCTGCTGCACAGCAGGCTCCCCTGCTGCCAACCAGTTCCTCCTTGCCTGCAGGTGGCGGTGGGTGCGCCCCGGCCAGCGCCGCATGCTCATGTCGTAAAAGTCGGACTGGGCGGTGTAGTTGTTGAAGGGGAAGGACACGGGCAGCCGGCCCAAGGGGGACAGCTCTCCAAACAGCACATCGGCAATGGCGGGCGATCCCTGCAGTGCCAGGTGGGCAGCGGCGAGAGCATCGAAGGCTGCCGATATGCATCATGGCACAGGGAGGCCAGCGAACTGCAAAGTGCTTGACGCCTGCTGCGCAACGGCAGGCAGGGTAGGGCCCGACATACCTCAAGGTCGCCCCACATTCCAGTCTGTGCGGCAGCGCTCACCTGAGCCGGCATCCAGACAGACAGGATGGAGGACACACGGGGGCTGTCCTGCAGCCATGACACGTCCAGGGGCGCCCCATGCACCAGCACAACAGCGATTGGGGTGCTGGTGCGCTTGGCCACAGCCTGCGAGGCAGCGCGAGGCAGCGGGGCAGTGCAGGAAGTTAGTGATTTGCTGGACGCATGCCATCAAACCCAGCACAACAGCAGGGTGCCATGTAAGGTCTGCGCCTCCGCTCTACACAGTGTCACAGCCGGCCCGCCTACCCTCACCCACACCTGAATGATGTTCAGCTGTCGGCCGGGCAGCAGCAGGTCCTGCCTGTCCATGCCCTCCGCCTCCACCACCGGCGGGAACAAGCTGTAGGTGCCGTAGCGCTGCCGCTCCTCCACCGCAGATAGCGGGGAGAAGACAGAAGTGGTGCCCACAAAGAAGAGGCAGAGGTCTGGAGGGGGTGGGAGTGGCAAGTTTGGTCAGTGCTATGGGTGCACTCACATGGCATGGCATTGTTGGTGCAACAACTAGAGGTGGCAGGGTGGAAGCTTGGTTGATGATAGAGCATCCCCACTCACCTGACTGAAGGCACGCTTGCACCACACCATCTGTGTCAGCAGCTGCAAGGAGGAAAGGCAAGTGGAAGCGGCAATCGTTCACACTGCGCAAACAGTGCACCAGGCACTCAAGCATTTATGACTGCAAAATGCAGGCCGTGCTGCACCAAGAGCGCACCTGTTCCCATCACCTCCGTCCCTGTGAGCAGCTGTGTCTCCATCCCCTGCGCCGCCGCTCGCTCGGCAATGGCTTGGTAGGGCGACACCAGCTGGCCCGCTGGCCGCCCATAGTAGCTACCCAGCAAGTACTCTGCACACCGGAGGGTCATGGGGTCGGCTTGGCCTTGACTTCAGCACTTGTGGACAGGGGGTGGCCAGGCGTTCAGGTGGCATCCAGCGCCAATCCTCTCGCACCCAAGCTCGCCTGTTCTGTTTGCCATCGGCCCAAGCACAGTGATGCGCTTCATGCCCTCCAGCCGCAGTGGTAGCAGCGGTAGGGCCGCCGACACGGCAGCCCACTGGGCCTCGCTGCAGCCACTCCCATGGCCGCTCCCTGCTGCCCAGCCTTTGGGCGGCACCGGCGGGTCATTCTTCAGCAGCACAAAGCTCTGCAGCGGGTGGTGGCAGGCAGCAGGTCCGCACGCAAGCCTCCATGAGGCAGCAGCCATGCAACCGCACACCCACCCAAGCTCTGGCATGCGCGCTGCTCTCCATGAAACTTCCCTTCCTCACAGCTTCTGCACATGCCCTCCCACCTTGGCTGCCGCTTCGCGAGCCAGGGCCAGGTGCTCGGGGCTGCCCACCACGCTGGCGGGGATGCGCCTGTACGGGTTGCGCGGCTTGCGCGGGTCATCAAAGTGGCCCAGCGCAAACCTGGTGGGGAACAGTGGGATGGGAGGCAGCGGAAGTTGACCAGGACGCCAGCTGGACATGATATTGCTCCGTTATAAGACAAAAACCTCCACAAACCACTGGCTGCTGAGCCCAAGCGACTGACCTGGCCATCAGCAGGCGGTGCAGCGCAGCATCCACCGCCGCCTCGCTCACCAGGCCTCGCTCCACAGCCTCCCTGCGGAGGAGGCAGTAAGGGGTGGCAAAGAGCCGCTGGAGTGGCAGTCCACCTGGCCATGTCGTCCTGCTCCTGCCTGCCTGCCATGAACATCAAGTGCAGCGCCGCAATTGTGAGCTGGCAACGTCAACAGCCCAAGCAACCCAACCCACTCTTGACCACCTGAGGCCCTCGTACTCCGTGCACGCCAGGTCGGTGCCCGCAGTGAGGGCTGCGGCTGCCGCCTCAGCAGGGCCGGGCGCCCACCGGTGGTGCCGCCACATCGAGTCAACTGCGCCACAATCGCTGACCACAAACCCTCTGCAGCAGGTGATGGCCAGCAGGCACAGTCCTGACATCGAGTCAAATGCAAGCTGGGCATAGGGCTGGCAGCTTGCAGTTCCCGGCACCAGTGCAACACCACTGTCGGTCAGCTGCGCACGCCTCCCGCCATTCCATTGTGGTCGATGCGCGATGCACAGGTCAGTGGCAGGCACTCACCCGAACCCCGTGCCGTCCCGCAAGTGGTCCTGCAGCCAGCTGCTGGCGCAGGCCGGGGTGTCGTCGATGCTGTTGTACGAGCACATGACGGCTGCCGCCTCTTTCACGCAGGCCGGCCAGGCGGCAAGGTAGGTATCGCGGACGTCCCTGCGGGGAAGATAATCGGGAGGTAGAAGCGCTTGGCCAGCATTCTCTAAATGGCAGCAAGAACGCGGAGCATAACACAGCACCTGGCGCATGGCATGTGCCACAGCACCTGGCATCCATTTTGGCATCGAAGGAGTGCCGTGAAACGCCTTCAAACTCCTCCAGCGAGTCTGCGAGGAGCAAGGAATTGGTGCAGAGGCTGGTGTGACCTGATGCAGGCGCCATGCTGGGCAATGTCCGCCTGGTGCTGCTTGCAGCCCCACAGCCCCCTTCAGCTGATCAGCCCTCGTTGCACTGAGTCGCAGCACGCTACGGTGCACTACAAACCACCCACATGCTGCAAAGTGCTTGCACGTGGCGGCGGCCTTCAGGAAGTGCGGGTCGCTGCCTTGCAGCCCTCTGCAGGCCGGACAAAAGGCTGCCTGTAAGCAGCTAGCATGGCAGCAGCCAGCAGTCAGGCTGCTCAGCGCAAAGCGAGAGCACAACAGGCAGTTCAGCACAGCAGGCTCGGCACAGCCAGCATAAAGCAGCACCCACCGCACATACACGCGCGCCAGCTCAGCGGTGAGGTAAGGGTCCTCCCCCAGTGACTCGCTCAGGCGGCCCCAGCGTGGGTCGCGGGCAATATTGATCACCGGGCTGAAGCAGTTGGTCAGCCTGAAGCGGAGCAGGTGGGGTGCTGGGGCAGAGATTGGTAGTACAGCCATGGCAGCGACAGCATCCTGGCGCAGTACAAACTGTGGCAGGTTGCATGCAGATGTACCCAGCTCCCTGCCCTGGCGCGGCCTCGCCTGGGAGGGAGGCCGCGCTGCTCTGCCTCGTTGCTCTTGGCCCGCAGCTCATCGCCAATGGCAGAGGCCACCCGCCCCAGCAGGTCCCGGTCAAAGGTGGCTGCCAGGCCAATGGACTGTGGGAAAATGGTTGCGCCTGCGTCGTCGTCGGTGGCGGCGCCGTGCAGGCACTCCGACCTGCACACGCTAGGAGCGTGGGGCGAGCTGAGTGCTTGCAGCCAACTTTGCACTGTCAGCAGCAACACAGTAATTCCAGATGCTGGGACATTTGCGTCATGGCTCACCACCAGTTGAAGGCAGGGATGTGCACGCCAGATCGGTTCACTGCCGGAGAGTCTGTGTTCAGCAGACGCAGCTTCTCATCCATGGTGAGCAAGCTGATTATTTTATCAGCTTCCTTGGCCCTGTGCCGCCCAGAGCGCCCTCCTGCACCTCGTGCCAGCTTGCTGCTCTCCCAAGGCTGCGCCGCAGGAAGCACCTTTGCCGCTGCCGCCGATGCCACTGCCTGCACTTCGGGCGTTGCCGCCACCGCCACCGCCGGTGCCACCGCTTCGGCTGTCGGGGGCTGCTCCGGCAGCGCGCCGATGGCGCTGATCAGAAGCAGCAGCGATACGGCCTGCCGGTAAACGGCTGCTGCAGGTCGCCCGGTCATGTCGAGGCCAATTCCGAGCACCCAAGCTGCCGATGGCACACAGAAGATCCAGGCATCTCTGAGTTCATGTCATGTTGGTCGTGATTGCGACTGCAACAGCGGCCGGGATGCAGTGTCATGTGCCGCAGCGCGCAGCGTCGGGCGGCGGAACGTGCAGGCAGTGTGCTTCCTCTCAACTCAACTTTGGCTGGCATGCCCACTAGCTTACATTCACATGGTTGCAACAGTCGGTCAGCTGGGGGCACTGCGGCTCAGGGGCGACGGATGCTGACTGAAAGCAAAGCTTTCTGCTCGCCGATGACCATGCTGCTGCCCTGGCATTGGCCACGCTGTGGGGCTGGTCGCTACCCACTCAGCCGTGGCTCTGTCCGCTGCAGCGCTTGGCTCCCCAACCTCACTCGGAATGCTGCCAGCCACGTTGATGCTCACCGCCTGCACATGGGTGGTATAAAAATGAGCGGTGTGCACGTAGGTAACTCCAACTGATTCCAAACTACCCCAGAACCAGCCCTTACTCCAGCCATCCCTCTCACCGTTTCCAGCCCATCCAGGTCCGCCTGCAGCGCCTCGGCTGCAGCCAACATGGTGCTGTTGCCGGCTGCCATGGTCGAGGGCAGGCTGGAGGCCAGAGGGCTGGGTGGCAGTGTGCTGGGCGCCGCCACGCCCGCCGCCGCCATGCGCTGAATGAGGCGCCCCACCTGGAAGGGTGCACACTCGAAGGGCCAGGTCAGTGCAGCTGGAGTGGTGGGGAGGCGCATTCTAGGCTGGGTTGAACGTTAAATGCATTCGCGTACACTCCTAAGTCCTGAAAGCCAGCCTGAAGGCTGCTGCACCCACCTCCGGCCGCTGCACAAACGCCGTCCGAATGGTGGCCGGGCCGGCGATGCGGGGCGGCAACATGGGGCGTGCCGCCGCATGCGCCGAGACGAGGGCGGCCAGCGATGCACGCAGGCGCGCCCAGCGCAGCTTGGCACGCAGGCGGCGAGACTGCACCTCTTCACCGTGGCCTGCACACAGGATGCATGTGAGATGCAAGGCAGTCTCAGGGCCACGTGCGCATGCTGCAGCGGGCACTCAGTAAGCTAGCATGTGGCACTCAGCCAACAAGCACACACATTGCGGTGGAGGGGAGTGCAGTTCTTTGGGATTTCAACGCATCCGCACCGTAGGCGAGCGTGCCGGCCACGAGCACCGCAAAGCCCACCGCCTGCAGCCAGCTGTGGGATGTCCATGGCTCGCCCAGTTCAGCGCCCTTGAGGGGCTGCCCATAGTAGAGCAGCAGGTTCAGCAGCCAGATGAGCAGCGTCCGTGTGGTCTCCAACACTGTGCGAGTAGTGGCCCCCATGCGGTCGGTGACCAGCATGCCTGCTCAGGACGGTTGGCAACAAAGAGACGGTGGCAGAGAGAGCGGGGCCATTGGCCTAGAGGGCTGCTTGGGTACGCTAGCATGCATCAACACACTGCAACACTGCATCCCACATGCGAGTGCTCGCCTGTCACGTTGTAGACCGCGACAGTCAGCAGCGTGAGGCCGACCGCCCAGCGCAGGGGCGCGCTGCCCGCCAGCATGTGGAGGCTCTCCCAGCTGTCCTCATGGATGCCGCCGCCCTCACGGCCCGGCAGCAGCTGCGCTATAGGCAGCACGAGGCCCAGAGTGAGGGCGGTGCCGTACAAGCCCTCCAGCCCCACCACAGACAGGGGGGACAGTGACATGCTGCTCATCACAAAATCCTCGGACACAACCTGCCAGTGGGGTGATCACGCGGATGACGGCGGGGAGGCGCATGCCGGTAAAGGAGGCACTGAGCTTGCATGGCCTATTGCCTTGTGCACAGAAAGCCAGGGGCGTCGGATTTAAGTTCTCACCTGCGCGGCCTGCACAACTTCGGCCATGACCACCAGCAGCATGGCCAGCGCGGCCGCCCAGCCGCTCTCTGCTGCCTGGCGGGGGTCTCCGCCCTCCAAATAGCCAGCAAAGCCGACAAGCACCACACCCGCCTGCAAGAAGAGAACGGTGGTACGGGGGTGCACATACTGGCTGTGCGGCACTTGAGTTTAGTGTTTCAACCTTAGAGGGCTGCACAGCGGGGCAGCTCACCGTGCAGGTGCCGAGGCCTGCCAGGTGCCAGCGGTTGAGCAGGCGGCCCAGCCACACGCGCGACAGCAGCGCGGCAAACAGAACTTCTGATCCACGCAGCATCATGTAGACTGACAGGAGGGCGAGGGTGGGGGCGGGGGTGTCATTTTGTGCATGGCACCAACTTGCTATGCGAAGAGACAGCAAACTGGGGCAGCCGATGCACTTGGCAACATGCCAGTGACGCAGGCAAACCTGAGCCCTGTGTTGATGCATCGCAAGCAACAAGCTCCACCGGTGCCTGCCCGCGGCGGCGCACCTGACGCGGTGATGCTCAGCAGACCCACGTTGAGAAGCCAGCTACAGATGAGATCAAACGTGGTGGGCACCTGCATCATGTTGCGTGGATAGAGGACAGACAAGCTTGTTAAACATGGTTGCAACCTGGACGAGGTGCCTGCAGGGTCCTGCCATTGACTTGTGGTTTGGCGCTCAAACAGGCAAACGCAATGACGTCTGGGAGCAGCAGTACTGAGCATGCCAGGTGCCCCAGCATGCCCAGCACAGCAATCTATCAGCCTCAAAGACGGCTACCCACCAGCACCAGCAGCATTGCCTTCCGACTGGGCGCGCCAGGGGCCGCTGCCTGCAGCGCCTGCGGCGTGGTCCAGCCAAACACCATGCTGGACGCCGCGCTGCTTGCCACGCTGCCTGCGGACCCTTGCATCAGCAGCGGTTCCCGCAGCTCACTGCCCGCGGCAGCGGCGTCCATGCGCCGCAGCCAAGAGCGCAGGCGCCTGGCCAGCGCGGCTGCTGGCAGGCACAGAGCCATCGCCAGAAACATGAGGGTTGTGCTGGCCCACGGCTTCTCAAAGTTCTTGGGCTGACCGTCCAGGCCTGGTCCCTGCAGAGTTGTGGAGTAATGCGACTGTCAAATGCCTGAGTCGGGGACAGCAGCAAGCATTTGACAAAGGTGTGCGCATCCCTGGACAAGAACACCTGCCCCGCTTGCCTGCAACTGGTAAAGCACTTTGGCCAGGAGCGAGCTGGCTGTGCCAGAGAGCAGGAGGGGGAGCACAAGCGCTCCCCCTAGGCCTGTGGCCGATGGCATTGGTGGCAAGACTGGCTTGGGCTTGCCCAAACCGTGTCGAGCCAAGCCTGACCGCCCGCTGCGTTAGCGGCGCCTGAGATCCTGCCTGATTCAAGGCTGCAGCGCCGCAATTACGAGCCCGTACAGCAAATGGGTTGTCGCCAACGATTAGGGTGGACTGGGCAGGGCCTCCTGTGGTGGCTGGAAAATGGGGCCGCTTGCAGGAGTGTCGCACAGTGTGTCACGTGCCTTTGATCGTGTCGCTGCATACTGCACACGGCTTCTGGAGGCCGGAGGGCTGTTTCGCGCTGCCCAGCAACACCATGCTGCGTGCTGCAGAGATGCACGGCTGATGGACTCCCTGCGCAACGCAGACCCCTCAAGCGCACTTCACCACGCCCGATCTCTTCATCCCTGGAAGCGGGTCGCTGCCCTGCGACCGGGCTCTTTCACTTGCGCCAGCGTCGCCTTCCAGGGCTCCGCAGCTTGTCAGCAGGTGCGGCAGCGCTTGCTAGGTTTGTGCTTGCATGCGCCGGTGCATCCACGTGCCTCTGCCTGGCCGCCGCCACCGCCGCCACAGCTGCCGCCGCCCCTTTGCCTCCGGCGTTGCCAGCGCTCATGCTCTGGAACTGTGTCAAACGTGCCCCACTCGCAGGTGGACTGGCTTCTGTTCCTTGAAGCACCTGACATCATGACTTGGACCGAGGTGCGCGGCGGCATGGTGCCTCGACCGCGGCTTTGTGCTACCTTGCATTGCCAGCTGCCCGCTTTGGATTCGAGTTCATGCCAGTCGCACATCAGTGACCTGTACCTCCCACCCTGCAGGAGGTGTCACGCAACCGCATCCTGGTGCTGAAAGCCAGCAGGGACAGCGGGCGCGCCCCGCCGCTGCACCAGCTGGCGCAGAAGCGGCTGCGGCCGGCGGCGCAGCCGCCCGCACCCAACAGCGGGCTAGGGGCCATTGCTGTGGCGGCAGGGCTGCTGGCCAGCGCTGTGATGTGGAACAGGGAGGGGCACAAGCTCAAGGGCCGCCAGCTGCCGGCCTGGCTCGAGCCGCTGCGCCCGCTGCTGGCCAAGCTCGGCGGCACGCGCGGCAGCCAACCGCGGCGCAGCAGCAGCAGCAGCGCGTCCAGCGCGGCGGCTCGCCAGGAGCAGCAGCGGCGGCGGCAGGAGCAGGAGCGGCGGCAGCAGGAGCAGCGGGCGCTGGCGGCAGCAGCAGCCGAGCAGCGGCTCCAGGTGGGGCGCAGGGGGGTGTGCGGTACGCTTGTGGGGATCTGCCGGCAGACGCCATTGGGTGCGTCTCGCCCAGTATATAACGCACCACCTGACCGTGCTGCCTGTGTTTTCAAACCATTGCTGCAGGCCGCGGCGGCGACAACAGCAGCCAGCGGCAGTGGCGGCAAGAAGGGCGGCGGCAAGAAGGGCGGCGGCAAGGGCAAGGGCAAGAAGAAGCGATGAGCAAGCACCAGCTCTTGTATCTTGAGGTCCTGAAGCTGTTGACCGCCAGGCTGGCAAATGTAAATCGCCACCACGACTTCAATGAGCTTGGCGTCAGCGGCTGCGAATGAAGCGGGAACCCGCTAGGGTTTTCAAGCTGCAGCCCCGATCGGTGCGCCTGCGATCAGGCTCGCTATTCTGCTGGATTATCGACACAAGCACAGCGCCTTGGCCGTGCAAAAGGCGCCATGTTGGCTGATGGTCTGTGAGCCAACCGTGTGACGCCTGCACATGAACACGGTGCGCTCGTTTCCGCGCCCCACGAGCAGCACCCTTCCCATCACAGGCTGCCGGTGCCAGGAACCCGAAACCTCGCCCGCTCACTCTCGCCCACCCCTCAGCGCCACCCCGGGCCGCTGCCGGCACCATGACGCCATCCACGCAACCCAATTGAGTGGATGAGGCCAGAGTGAGCGTCCGACAACCCCTCCGGGGCTCCACAAGCCCCAGCCCCACGCCGCTGGGTTGCCGGGCGGGGCTGCAGCCGCATTCCCTGGCCCGTGTCGGCACGCGAGCACCATCTAAACCCCCCGCAACCCTGCAGAGCCGTGCCGGACGAAATGCCCAAAGGAGCTGCCAGCAAGAGCGGCGGCTCCAGCCCCGCTCAGCACAAGCTCAAGCGACTGGTGAGGCGCAGGGGCAGGGCAGGGAGCCCTACGGCCGCCCGGCTCGCCACAGCTCCGCTCGGCGAGCACGGGGCGGTGCATTCTCCCGCCGTGTGGGGCTGCCGTCGAGCCTGAAGCATCCCAAATTCCACGCATCGTGCAGAACCAGCTCACATCTACCCGCCAGTCTGAGCGGCTTACCTTCGCGGTTTACTTCCCAAGGCCGCCCTACCGTGGCGCTCAGTATCGCGCGGCACGTGGCAAGGTGGGACCAAATGCTTGAGCGGGCGCAATAGCTGGCGCCTGCAGCTGAAGTGCCAACATGTGCTGCACTTGCGTTACACTAAGCACATTGCGTAGCGCCGGCTGGTCGCGGAACGCTGGGGTGTCGTTCAGCTGGCAAGGGGCTGATGCCGAGGCAGGTTTGGAATGTGCAACCTCTGGATCCCGTCTGCACCACCTTCCCTTCCTTGCCCCTCCCTGCAGGATGCCCTGTACAACTTCACCGGCCTCGTGCTGGGCCATGGTGGCACCACGGTGCAGCGAATACAGAAGGCATCTGGCGCCAAAGTAGAGGTGCGTAATCCAGGGATCCATGCATTGCAGGCATGGTACCAAACGGTCTGGGGTGCGAGCGTGCCTGCCCCTGCTACACTGTGGGTGAACCTCGAACCCCTTGGTGTGGCTGGCTTGCTGCGCTGAGCGTGGATTGCTGCTGCTGCAACCTACGGCAACGCGCTGCATACAACCTCCTGCACACCTCCCTCCCTGAGCATCTCTCCCTGCTTGCACCCTCCCCTCCCGCCAGGTGCGCGACTCTGCCGGCAACCTGAACGGCGCGCACCCGTCGTCGCACGGCGACCCCTCGCTGCACGCCTGGGTGGCGGCCACCAGCCGGCAGCGCCTGGACAAGGCGGTGGCACTGCTGCTGGAGGTGCTGCAGCCCACCAACACGCAACTGCTCCCCATCACCATAGCGCCCGGCGGCTCGGCGGTGCTGCACCCCGTCATCCCGCCAGACTGGCCAGAGGCGGCGGAGGCTGCCGCGGATGCAGCTGCTGCCGAAGCAGAGGCAGCAGAGGCGGCGGCGGCGGTCGCCCCCGCGGCCAAGCCACCCCCGCCGCCGCCGCCCGCCAATGCGTGGGCCAGCAACCGGCTGCTGAAGCAGCTGCCGCGCCAGCTGTCGCCCGTATCCTCGCTGCAGCGCAGCCAGGGGCCCACTGGCAGCAGCAACGTGAGCAGTGATGATGAGGAGGGTGAGGAGCGGCCGCCCACAGCGGCCGCTGCGGTCAGCAGCGAGGAGGCACCGGCCTGCCCGCCGCCCCCGCCGCCGCCCCCACCGCCGCGCAGCGCGCCGCAGTCCCCCAAGCAGCCAGCGGCCGCATCGCAAGATGAGCCGCTGGTTGTGCCGTCCACTCCGGAGCAGCCGCAGCTGCCGCGGCCGCCACCGCACAGCCTGAGCCCCGCGCAGCAGCCCGAGGAGCAGGAGGCTTCGCCCGAGCAGCAGCAGGGGCAGCACGCGGCGGGGCAGCAGCAGATGGCGGTTGTCTTTGCCCAGGGACTGCACTCGGCTGACAGCGGCAGCGCGGGCCTGGTGAGGCTGCCTGCTCGGCTGGAGTGTGTCTGTGCGTGTGGCACTGCATGCAGCTTTGTGCTGCCCATGCTGCCTGTCCTGGTCTGCCTGTGCTCGTCCTGCTCCGCCTTGCTTCGCTGGTTGCACCTCCTGCACTGGTCTGAGGCACCAGCTCCTCTACATCAGCATTGGCCCACCCACTGCTCCTCTCTTTTCCTGCCCTGCAGCCCGTCACACCGCCCGCCTCCCCCCAGCGCACCCCTGTGGTGGCCCAGCTCGACTTTGGCACAGCTGACGCCATGGAGTGTGCTGCCCTACCCAGCAGCCCCGGCGCCGCCGCTGCTGTCACCGGCAGTGCTAGTGCCAGCCTGGGTGCTGCGGATAGCAGCGCGCCATGCCTGGGCGCCACCCTCACCAGTGCCGCCGGCTTGGACGCCACAGCCAGCAGTGCCATGAGCCTGGACAGTACCGCCAGCCGCGCCATGAGCCTGGGCGGCAGCGCCAGCGGCGCCGCAGACATGGGGCACCAGCTGAGCGGCGGCAGCAGCCGCATGCTGAGCGCGGCGCCCAGCAGCGCGGCCAGCTGGTCTCTGTGGGATGCCGGCGGCTCCTCCTCCTCATTCTACGAGCAGCTGCAGGCGGCCGCCTCTGACACATTCTCCATCCGTACCGCCAGCAGCAGCCACTCGGTGGCGGCGGCAGCGCACCTGGGCGCCGCGCCCAGCCACAGCCCCTTGCTGGCGTCGCCAGCGGGCGCGCTGTCGCCCCACCTGGGCTCGCCGCCGCATGCAGGCTTGCACGGGCTGCCACCGCTGGCCTCCTCACGCATCACGCAGCACACCCCTGCCCATGCGCTGGCACACCTGGGCTCACCCCGCCACCTGCACCAGGGCCCCCTGGCCTCCCCGCTGGGCTCGCCGCCACATGCGCAGCACGCACAGCATGCGCAGCACCATGCCTACCTGGCGCGGCAGCTGTCGCCGCGCCACCTGCACGCCCATCCACTGGTGCCGCAGCTGGCGGCACACCAGCAGCACATGCTGTCCCACGCGCTGTCGCCCCCCCAGCTGCAGGTGGGGAGCAACTGCTGGTCGCAGGCCGGGCTGGCTTAGGGCTCCCGGTTTGGCAGCTAGGATGCTTGAACGCTGCTGTGTGGACATGTTTGGCGCCTGGCTTTGCTGGTTGAGAGGCACTGGCTGTACATTGAACCTCGTCATGCTGCTCCTTCTCGTCTCCTCCATGCAGGCTGCCGTCCTCCAGTCCCACCCGCTAGCCGGCCTGCATGCGGCGCACCCCCTGGTGGCGCCCCCGCATGCACTGGCGTCGCCGGGCGGACTGCCCCATGCCCAGCCAGGCGGCGCGGCTCCCTTGTTGGCGCCGTTCCCCGGCCTGTCTCGCCAAGGCCTGGGGCCCAGCCTCGACTCGCCCGCCTTTGGTTCGCCCAGCCTGGGCTCCCCGCCGCACGCGGCCGCCGCGGCGCTGCTGCAGCAGCAGCTGCTGCTGGCGCAGGCGCAGCAGGCGGACGCTGAGCACGACATGCACCAGCTCCTGGCTGCGGTGGCCAGCATGGCCACGCTGGATGGCTGACTGGAGCGCACCCCTCCCCCCAACACACATTTCGTCGTCTGCTCACATCCCAGCCAAGGTGACACCCAATAAACATCGCAGACTGCCTACGTACGCCACCTGACTCTGCAATGCCTTTGTGCACCGCATTTTGTAGCGCCTTGTTCATCAAGCCTTCAGTGCCTGCCTTGCTCCATGTGTTGCTTACCCCGCCTCCTGCGCCTTGCCGAGGCTGATCTCACTCTCCAATCCCGCCAAGAATGCAAGAACCCTGCAACCGTTTGCTCCCAACAGTTTTGCCCCCGCCCCCTATTCTTACGCCTGAGCGCGTGCCCCCAAAAGCAGCTCCCCCATTGCTGCATGCCTCACCCTGCGCCCGGCGTCCCGCGCGGCGGCACCTGTACCATGTATCCTCATGCGCTGCTGCGCCCATGCGCTCTCGCAGCATTTGCTTTTCCCCGCCTCTGCTGCCCTCAAACACTTGCCTTTGTTCAGCCTTCATACTGCCGCAATCATACATACACTCGCTGTAACCCTGGTTGCTGAATGATGGGGCGAGCAGGCCTGCTGCCGCGGTCGTGCGCTCGCGTGCAGCACTCGGCATGCTGCGCTGGTGCCGGCGGAGCGTTGCATGCTGTGCAGGGCACGTTTGCCCAAGCTTGCAAGTGGCATTTGCATCCCTCCAGCAAGCTGTGGCAGCCCAACTCTGCAAGGCCTGCAGCGCCGCCGTCTGAGCCTGCCGCTCGTCGCTCGGTTGCGCCTCCCGCGTATCGCGTGACGCGCCCACCTTCGACTTGCATATAAACAAGGGGCAGCCAGGCCAGGGCGGCGCGATGAGGAAGAAGGGCGGCAGCGCCAAGAAGGGCAAGAAGGCGGCACGGCCGCCCAAGGTGCGTATTAGTGCGAGGAGCGCTTTGCTCACCTGCACCCCGCTGCCGGGCCGCCATGCAGTCGGTCGCATGTGCTTATATGACTGGTGCACCCCTCGTGCCCCTCTGCAGCCCGAGCCGATGGAGGATGGGCCGCAGAAGCCGGCGGTGAGCGCCCGAACCGCGAGGAGCCTGTGTTTGCGACTGCCGCCGCTGCTGCCGCCACTGCCGCCACTGCGGCCTCGCCGCCGCTGCTTTCGGCGTTGCGGCCCGAGTGGCCTTTGCATGTACACCTTCTTGTCGCTGAGATGGGCTTGTCATGCTGATTGCTCTCACGCAAGAGCTGCTTGCATGTCCGCCTGCCCGGCTGCCCTCCCACACATCGCAAACCTTTCCGCCGCCGCTGCCGTGCCGCAGGTGTGGCTGCCGGGTGACGAAATGGAGGAGGGGGAGACACTGCAGTACGACCCCTCCGTCTACGACTGCATGAGCGCCATGAGCCTGGACTGGCCCTGCCTGTCCTTTGACCTGGTGCGGGACCACCTGGGCGGCCCGCGCTCCGCCTTCCCACACACCCTCTTCGCGGTGGCGGGCACGCAGGTAGGGGCGGCTCAGGACGGGCACTGGGAAGCCGGGGACATGGCTGGGACACTGCTCTGGATAGCAGCTGCAGGATGCCGATGGTTGCGCGCACGTGACGGCTCGCAGAACAGCAGTGGCCTGACAAGCATGGCAGCTGTCGGATGCACCCAAGCGTAAGAGCTGGAGTGACCCGCCTGCCGCCTCCTTTTCTATGTGCAGGCCAGCAGCGCCAAGAGCAACTATCTGGCGGTGATGAAGGTCAGCGGTCTGGCGCTCAGCAAGGCGGCGGCGGCGCGGCAGAAGGAGCAGCAGAAGGCGGCGCAGCAGCAGAAGGATGGGGAGGACGGCAGCGACAGCGATGAAGACATGCTGGCGGGGTCGGACAGTGATGAGGGTGAGGCGGGCGGAGGTGTGGCGGGGAGTGTGGCGGGGGGATGATTTGGAGAGACGTGGTGCAGCTGTGGCAACTTGGGGCAGAGAGAAGTGCACGGGAAGAGGTTGCCACAGTTTGTGCTGGAAGAGTGCCCCAGCAATGCTGCCCCACTGCTGCTTGAACATCTCCATGGTGTTCAAACAGAACTCCTATCCTTCCTGTTCACCTGCTGCGCTTGCCTGCTCCCCTCTTGTGCAGAGGGGGAGGAGGAGACGGCGCAGCTGCACATCCGCAAGGTGGCGCACACCGGCGGCATCAACCGCGTGCGCGCCTGCCCGCAGCAGCCGCACATTGTGGCCTCGTTTGCGGACACCGCGCAAGTGCAGGTGCGGCGCTGCGTTTTTAGGCTGTGGGTGCATTGTGGGGCAGACCTTGGCAGGAGTATGCTGCATGGGACGCGCAGCCGCTGCTTGCCTGCTCGCTCGCTCGCCCGAGCCTCATTGTGTGCTCTTGGTCTTGCCGCGTGCCTCAGGTCTGGGACCTCAGCACGCAGCTGAATGAGCTGAAGGACGAGGCGGCACCAGTGGCAGGCAGCCAGGGCAAGGTGCATAAGGTGGCGGCGCGGCATGTGCACACGCACAGCTCAGGTGCGGCGTGGCGGCGCAGGGAGGGCATGGCTCCGAGGCAGCTGGCACTTGGCTGTTGAACTGTCGGTTGGTCTAACGAACAGCTGCGGCAGCAGCCCATTGTGCAGCTGCTGTGCTGTTCCCGGATATTTTGCTTGCCGTGTGCCGCAGGCCGGGCTGCATTGCGGTGGCTGACTCACTGTCGCCCCCCTGCCTGTCTGCAGAGGGCTATGCGATAGACTGGTCGCCCGTGGTAGCAGGCCGCCTTGCCTCGGGCGACTGCCGCAGCCGGATACACGTGTGGGAGCCCACGCCTGCCGGGAAGTGGGCCGTGGGCGGCGCCTTCAAGTGAGCGGGTTCGCAGCCGGCTGTGCTGCTTTCCCTTGTGCCTGTTGTGCTGCTTGGGTTGTGGTCATGGGGTGTCATGTGCGGCGGGGCAGACATATGGACAGTGGTCTTGGCAGGCTGGCAGGTAACACTCCCAGCAGCCTGTGCCTGCCGCCACTGCCCGCCGACGACCAGCCGCTGAGTGCTGCTGCTCGCCACTCGCGCACTACCCGTGTGCAGGGGCCACGAGGCGTCGGTTGAAGACCTGCAGTGGAGCCCCACCGAGGAGACTGTGTTTGCCTCGGCCTCGGTGGACAAGACGATTCGCATCTGGGACACACGGGAGCAGGTGCGGCCTGCTGCACACATGAAGCACCTGGCCCACCCGGCTGGGCCACCTGATCTGAGGCTGTGCTGCGCACCTGCTGCATCCTGGGATGTGCTGCATTTTTGCCGGTGCCACCAGGTGCTCACTGCTTGCAACAGGGTGCTGCCTCGCCCCAGTCAACCAAGTGGCAGCTGCCTCACATGGGAAGCTGTTTCTGTGCCCCCGCCTGCAGAGCAAGTCGATGCTGTCGGTTGCGGCGCATGATGCGGATGTGAATGTCATTTCGTGGAACCGCGCCACCTCGTACATGCTGGCATCAGGTGCGCAAGGCAGTGCAACACCTTGGCTCGTTCTGTGGAGTTTGGCTGTGCTTCCATGTGCCATCGGCGGCTGCTGCAGAAATTGTGCGCGTGCAGTCGCGGCTCCCCCAACAACTGCAAGTCGCCCCCTCGTGACCTGCGCCCCGTTGTGCAATGCCCTGCCACACGCCTCCCTCGCATCTGCCACTCTGCCCTGCAGGCGGCGATGACGGCGCGCTGCGCGTCTGGGACCTGCGCAACTTCTCAGACGGCTCATTTGTGGCCAACTTCACCTACCACCGGTGCGTGCATAGCAGAGTGCCCGTGCAAAGCAGATGCAAGCAAGCAGCGGCTGCTGTGTGAGGTCGGCAGTGGTCATGCATGGTCTGCTGTGTATGGCCTTGCTTGCCGCTCCGCACAGGCCTCCTGCATGCGCCGGCGCCGGTGCCTGCATTCCCCTGCTCCAAGCCCTCTCCTGCCCGCGCTGCCCTGCCTCGCGCAGCGGCCCGGTGACGAGCGTGGAGTGGTGCCCCTACGAGTCGTCCATGCTGGCCACCACCTCAGCCGACAACCAGCTGGCGGTGTGGGACCTGGCGCTGGAGCGAGACCCGGGTGAGTGTGGGTGGCTGGCTGGGTGGGCGGTGGCTGCAACACAGCTGATGGGTGGCTGGGTGGCTGCAACAAACAAAGCTGGTGGGCGGGCAGGCTGGGTGAACGCATGCGCAACTTTTGGGTGGGCAAGCCCGGGGACAACCAGGCTGGCCGTGGTTGCAAGTCGGCTGGTGATGCGTGTGCCAACACACATTCCGGCCCCCTGCTGCTGCCTGTGCAGAGGAGGAGGCGGCGCTGGCGCCTGAGAGCAACGCGCTGGCGCCCGACAACCTGCCGCCGCAGCTGCTGTTTGTGCACAGCGGGCAGAGCGACATGAAGGAGATGCACTGGCACCCGCAGGCGAGAGGGGTGTGCTCGTTTGTGGGGCGGGCAGGCGATTATGAGCCGCTGGGGCAGGCTGTATAACTGGGTCGAGGGGCAGCATAGCGCTCCTGGGGGATGGCTGGGTATAGCCTGTCAAGCCGCTTGCTCAAGCCGTGCCCTCCTTGCCTCCTGCCCCCACTGTTGCAGATCAATGGGCTGATGGTCAGCACCGCAGCAGACGGCTTCAACTTGTTCAAGCCCTACAACGTGTGACCGGGCTGCTGCTGGCGGCTGCCCTAGCAGCCGGCAGCCGCAGTGTAGGCCTTGTTAGTTGTCTAGTTGTACTCTAGCTCCCTCCTTGCTCTTGCGCTTTTTCTTTGCTTGACTGTCTTTCGCTTGTTGTTCATCAACTGACCCGCACACTCAACCTTGTAAGCACCAACAGCTGCTGTGGGCCAGTTGCCCCTGCATATTCAGCAGACCGCAGAAGCTGCGGCAGCCATTGCAACAACCTCAGCTGTCTTTACACGGGGAAACGGCTGCTGGCAACTGGCATGCATTGTTGGACCGCCTTGAGGCGGACATGAATGATGGATGAAGCGGAGGTGGAAGTGGATAAATTCCTGAATATTAAGGGCCAGCATGTTGTGCAAAATTGGCCCTTGTGGATGCACGCTGGATGCACGCACAATTTTGACGCGCGGGTGTGCATGGGATCAAGGGAGACAGGGTGCCCGTTAGTGTCGAGCGTCCTGGGCATTGTCGCGGCATGTGTGAAACCGATCAAGTCTGGGGATGGATGAAAGCAGTGGAGAGTCAGCCAGCATAGCTGGGCAGTGTGTGGCACCATGGACAAGTGCTGAAAAGGCCATGAAAGGTGAGGCCATCAAGGAGAGGGGTGGGCACTGGTGAGGAAGGTTTGACATGGGGGGACGTGAATCGCTCAAGGTGCGAGGTGAAGGGCGAGGCGGCGGCATGTGGCCTGGTGTTTGAATGGCAGGAAGGTTAGCGTAGCGCGCTGGATTGTGTTTGCTGCGCTGTAGCGTTGCTCAACTGTGGCGGCCCCCGGGCAAGTGGGCGCTGCCTTGGCTCGCGCGTCGGGAGCGCCCACACAGGAAGGATGCCGCTGTGGGCTACTTGTTTCATCAGGCCTTGCCGCACAGCTCCTCCGTCCAGCCCAGCTGCGGTGGAGGTGGCATGAGGCACTTTGACTTAGTCAGGCAGATGCAGTCCCACAATCATTCAGCCATGCTGTTGCCCAGGGATCCTCCCTGCTCGCTGCCCTGCTCATTCCCCACCCATTGTGAACAAACTGGCTATGAACAAACGAACCTGGGTCCACATCGAGAACAGGTCCCACTCGTTCCAGATCTTCTCAATCTTGCCGGCGTCATCAAACTCGAAGATCACTGCGAGGTGCCGTGCCAAGCTGGTTGGGTGCAGGCCTGACCTCACGTGCGACCCCGACACCGTTGCCGCCACGACACTGCCGCCTCGCTCTCACCCGGTTTGCATGCAGACTTGTGCTGAGCGGCCCAGGCAACAGGGCAGTGCTGCAACACAGGCGCAAATTGCTATGCCAGAACCACTGGCCAGCCTGAACTCACGGATGCCGGGGGACTTCATGGACTTGCCAGTCGGCGGGATGACAACGCCGTTCATGCCTGCAGCACAGTGTGCCAACAGGCGAGGCATGCAAGACAAGCGGCCGCTTTGCTGAACAGGTGTTGCAGACAAGGGAGCGAGTGTTTGTGCTGGCTTGCAAGGCATGCATGGCTGTGCGCCAGGCTGGCAAGGCAGCCAGCAAAATTGAGGCAAGGGGATGATCTATACTGAGCACTCTGGCTCACCCTTGTGGTCGCCGGTTGTGTGGGTGCCGCTGACAAAGAAGTGCACTGTGGAGAGGCAGTGTCAGCGCAGCCCTCAGTACGTGTACGGCAGGGCCTGGCTGCCAATGGTGTGGCTTGAGCAGGTGAGGAACGCTGTGATGAATGCAGGCTGCACTAAACTTGCACCATTGTGTCCTCGTTCAAGCCCACCAGCCACATAGTTGTCCTTGGCGAACGCCAGGGTCACGTTGAACGCAAAGTCGGGCGCCTGCTTCACCATGCCGGCCATGATGTCTGCCCACATTGCGCATGTGGTGACCTGCACCTCGCAGATGGACAGGTGTGAGCCCAGTGCCGCACAGTCTGCGCTGCCTAGCATCAACTGTCAGTGAATGTCTCACACACGCCTCAGCCTGCGAACCTGAGGCATGTTTCCCCCCGCAAACTGGCAGTCGGGGGCGAGCAGGCCCTCCACCGCCTTGGCGGACGAGGCCTCGGGGTCGTAGATGATGGTCATGAACTCCTCCGCGGTATCCAGGTTCTTCGCCTCCTCCGCTGTGTCCGCAGCCCTGCAGGGAGAAGGCCATGCAGTGCAGGAGGAGGAATCAAGCCACGGTGGGAGAGATGCACAGCTGAGCGAGATGCACACATGCGCCCACGAGTGGGACGCGCGCGGCGGACCGCCGCTCGCCCAGCCCTGCCGCCCTGAGCTGCCGCCCGCCGTCCTCGCTCTTTGATCCAGCATTTGCGATGGCTGCCGGCCCCCTCGCCGGATCGAGCAGGGCGAACGCGGAGGCCCAGCTACGGGACTCCCGACTCTCGTGACGCTCGCAAGCCAGCCTGCCTCAACTGCTAGCCTCTGCAGCCCCGCAGCATGGCATGTGGGACAAAGCCTACCTGACGTGGGCCGCGCACAGCAAGGCTGCGAGCAGCGCTACGCAGAAGGCCTTCATTTCGGCGCTTGAGCTTGCTGAGAACTCTGGAGGCGTGTAACAAGTGGTTTGAAGGCGGGTGCAAGGTGCGAGAAGGGGGCCTGCGAAACTTCATGAGATGTGCGGCGGGCGGCTCGGCGCCGGCGCCGGCAGCGCTGCATGCAAGCCCACTCGCTCAACTTGCCAATCGAACCCGTGGAAACCTGTCTGTCGGCACAAGCAGCGTTGGCTTACAAGCATGTTCCTACAAGCTTCTCGGCAAAGCACTCCATTCTCGCTAATGCGACCCCGCATGGCCGACTACACGCCGCAAACAAGCAGCTGCTCCCTCAGCGCTCAAAGCCCAAGCGCCCCTGCCGGGTCGAGCTGCATTAGCAGCGTCTGGCAGCGCTGCACACCCGCCGCCAGCGCTGCCTTGGCCTCTCCCAGGCTCACAAACCGGGGCTTGATGGTGGCGGGGTCGGGCGGCTCTGCGGCAGTGGGAGGAGAAACGCAGAGAACATTCAGGCAGGTCAGTTCAGCTGCGGACGACTTCACAATCTTGGAATGATGCCCGCATGCCGGACCGCAACCGCTGCGTGGGCGCAGCCGCTGGCCCCAGCCATAGCCTGCCAGCCACACACAGCCTGCCACACACAGCCTGCCACGCACAGCCTGCCGCGCAGCTCGCTCACCCGCGTGCGGCATGTCTGCCGTGGCCTGGAAGCTCTGCAGCAGGGCCAGCACATCGCGAGCCGCCTCCAGCAGGTGGGCGTGGGAGGGCGGCGGCCGCCGGTCGCCGCGGGCACCGCCCAGGAAGCGTTCGAGCTTGCCCAGCATGCCGTGGCGCGGCCCCTCCCGCCACGTCTCCTGCAGCACGCTCTGGCCGCGCCTGCGCAAACACAGACGGGCACGGTGAGAGGGCGGCGCGTGATGCAGCGGGCCAGGCAGGAGGTTGCCCCAGCGGTAGCAGGAGGTGCTTCCAGCCGCCAGCTGGTGTGAGCCTCCTTGACAGCCCCGCTGTGCATCTGGCCTACCTGCCTGGGCTACCAGCCGCTACCGGTTTGCCCAAGCCTTCCCTAACCCAGCACCCTCCCGAAGCCAGAGGCTCACCAGAAGAAGTTGCCGTCCCGGGTGTAGATGGTGCGCAGCGTGGTGGCTGCATCCCAGGCCAGCTCGTCGTCCTCGGAGTCCAGGTCCCAGTTCCAGGCATCACCCAGCGACTGCGGCCAAGGGGCAGGCACTGGACGCACGGCTGAGCAAAGGTGCCGCCCGCACTTCTCACATGGTGCACCGCGCCTTCTGACCAAATGCACACACTGTAGCCGCTCCTCCATGCCGTCAAACCTGCACCAGGTGCCCCCATGCCTCCCACACTCAACCGCAGCCAGCCGCACCTGCTGCAGGTGGTACATCACAATGGGCGACACGCCCTGCGCCACAACGTCAGACAGCTGCTGCAGCGCCTCCCGCAAGTCCAGGCCAGCAGCCTGTGCATGGCGTGCCGCCAGTGCCGCCAGCGCCGCGGCTTCTGGTGCCACTGCTGCGGCGCCACCCTGACGCAGCACTGCCTGGTGCTGGCCAGGCACCGCCTCCTGCTGGTGCCTAGAACGCTGCCGCTCGAGCCCAGCCAGCTCGTGCATCTGCGGCAGCTGCAGCTCGCCGCTGCTTTGTGGTGTACCCAACGACAGCTGCTGCTGGAGGTCATGCAGCTGCTGCATTTGGCTGCGCTGCTGTTGCAAGGCAGTTGGGGATATGGCTGCTGCCATGCCGGCTTCTCCGCCCAAGCCCAACGCGGCCAGGAACTGCTGCTGCTGCTGCGGGTTACCAGCCAGGGCCTGCTGAAGGGCCGCTGCCTGCTGCAGGGCCGCTGCCTGCTGAACTGCCTGCTGCTGCTGCCGAACCGCCTGCTGCTGCTGCTGCTGCTGCTGCTGCTGCTGCTGCTGCTGCTGCTGCTGCTGCTGGATCACTGCTGCCTGATGCTGCTGGATCACTGCTGCCTGCTGCTGCTGGATCGCCGCCGCCGCCGCCTGCTCCTGCCGCTGCTGCTCCTGCTGGTAGCGAGCTGCCTGCTGCTGCTGCTGGATTGCCGCCGCATGCTGCTGCTCCTGCCTCTGCTGCTCCTGCTGGTAGCGGGCTGCCAGCTGCCGGATGGCCTCCACCGCCTGAAGCAGCTGCTGGCTCAGGGGAATGGCCCCTGTCAACCACTGCTGCTGCTCCAGGACCAGCTGCTGAGGCTCCATGCCCACCTGCCGAGCAATCGCGCCCAGTGCCACCTCCAGCTGCTGTGGGCCAGCCTTGAGCAGCACTGCCATGGCACCCACGTGGTCCTCCATCAGCTCCTTCATGTGGGCTGCCGCCACCTGGGCCTGCCGCTCCGCTGCAGCCAGCTGCGCCTGCTGCGATGCTGCAAGCTGCTCAGCTGGCACTTGTGCCGCATGCGCGGCCATCTGCAGCTGCCGCAGCTGCTCAGCCAGCTGTGCCTGCTGTGCCTGCTGTGCCTGCTGCATCTGCTGCTGCTGCATCTGCTGCTGCATGGCTGCCACTGCTGCAGCATGTGGCGATCCTGGGACACGCTGCTGCACATCCAGTGAGCCGGAAGACTGAGGCGAGGCGGCCGGGGAGGGTGCGGCAGGCGCACGCTGCTGCTGCGGCGGCTGCTGCTGCTGCGGTGGAGACGCCACCTGAGCCGCGCCGGACTCGTGCATGCGCGGCTGGTTGCCAGTGTCTGCGCGCCGCACCGCCTGCAAGCCAATGGGAGCGGATGGCAAGGCCCGAAGCTGCGTCAGCCCCAAACATGCATAAAAACATCAGCTTGAGTGTTGAGGGATGTCAAGGTCATGCAGGCCGTGGTGGATGGTTGCTGGGGCTGCTCAGAGGCTGGGCACGAAACACTGAACCCTCGGCTCAGGGGCTGGCAGCTGCCCTTCCACCACACTCTGCAGCTGCATCTTACCTGCTCCAGCTGGGTGGGCCCGCTGGGGAACGACTGGGCGTTGAAGCCGCGCACGCACGCTCCCTGCAACACAGGGCAACAGTGGGGGCTGCTTGCAACGTATGCATGCCGGTGAGCACTCTTCCCCAGCCACCAGCACTGCCACACATGCGGATTGCACCGGCGAGCAGTACCATGATGGCATGTGGGCAAGCAGGGGCGCACCTGGGCCTTCAGGAGCAGGGCCCCGTCGTTGGACAGCAGGAAGGCTGCAGACGCGTGGCCCATTTCCTGCTCCATCTGCAAAGGCAGGCAGTGTGCAGGATAAGGTGGCCCGCGATGAGGGGATTAATAGTCAGGCCGGTAAGCAGCTCGGCACATCCGCGTGCACGATTGGCCAGGCCTGCCAGATGAGAACACTGTCGCCACGCGCTTTCTTTCCGCGATGGTTCTGGCAACAATAAATGCGACCTTCAACCCACCGCTGCGTATGTGGCGTGGTACAGCAGGGCGGTCTGCAGGATGATGTCGTCAGCCCCTTCCTTCACAGGCGCGCTGTCGACCACCTGCGTGGGCAGATGGTAGCATCTGTTGAGCATTCGCTGGTGCAGGCGTGACTTGAAGCATGGCATGCAAATCGTTTGAGAAACATTCCGGGACCAGTGCCAACCATGCCACCTTGCAACCCACCAATCAGGCAGCCCACGCCATCACATGCGTGCAAACACCAGCCCCACACACTCCCAGTGCTCGCCTTGCGGTGCTCCGCCACCGACTGCAGGTGCAGCCAGGTGTCGCGCTGGGAGCGCAGCTCCGCCAGGCGCCTGATGGCGCGGCGGGCGCGCGGCCCCAGGTCCCGCTCCTGCCGCCCCTTGAGCCGGTCCAGCTCGCTGCAGGATGTGGAGGAGATGGAAGACACGTTGTTTAGTGTGCAGCCAGCCAGCAAGCATGCAGACCAGCCAGGGATGGCCGCAACGAAACTGGCTGCTGCAGCAGTGCCATGAGGCTTGCACATGTCCTCTACTAGGCTGCGCGCATGCCAGGCCCCTCATGGCAGTCTGCGGCACGCACCTGAGCACGACATACGGCACAACCAGCTTCACTTCCACTGCAGCCTCGCCTAAGCGGCTGCAGCAGTGACACACAGTGCAAATCCATTTATCCAGGCCATGTCCAGTACAGAGGCCATGAGTGCTGGGGCGTCTCAGACATGGCTCAGTCCAGCAAGGGCTGTGGCGGGCCGATCGAAGCACGCAGGCAGGCTGCACGCCGCCGACTTGCAACCCAGGCGACACAGCCATTTGTGCAGCACGATGCTTTAGTCCAGCACCCATGCCATCAGCGCAAGTGGGGCCTCACATGCAGGCAGGCAGGCACGTTAGATGACCAAGCCATGCCCCCAACCTCGCCCACCTGGCCTGTGTGGCCGCCCCCGCATAGTCGTCCAGCGTGCGCTCCAGATAGCCCAGGTGGCTCAGCAGGATATTGGTGTCCACAATCACAAATACGCGGGCGCCCGCTGCAGGAGAAGGGGCATTGGGTTGGGACAGTAATCTGCATGCCGCATTTGTCAACCCATGCAAGCACCAGGCAGTGTGAGCAGGGGCACCCAGACCCAGCGCGGCAGCGGGCAAAGAGGAACGAGCAAACAGCCCTACACCGCACCTCCTGCTTCGCCACCCGGAGTGGACACATCGTAGTCCATGGCCTCATAGTCCATGGCCAGGTCTGGAAAATCGGGCACCGCTGCCGCCAGCTGCAGCAGGCAGTGAAATGCGAGGGAGTGTGGGGAAGATGGTAGCTTGCTATGCTGCAAGCCCTGAAATAAAAGGCGCCTTGGCCTTGGACCTGCCCCGCGCCCACATTTCATGCATGCCATGGCGCAGGTGGCAGCGCCATGGCATTTGCATCATCCACGCCACCCTACCCCACGCCATGCCATGCCATGTCATGAGCATTACATGCCATGGCTGCTCTTGCCATGCCATGTCATGACATGCATGCCCACGCTCTGCCATGCCATGCCATGCCAATACATGCCCTGCCATGCAGCCAGTCAAAGAGCCATGCCCACAGTACCTCGGCGCCATTTGGCAGCAGGAGCAGCAGGAGCAGCCATGCTTTCACGTGCCATCCCAGGGCCCGGCATGGCTCACTAGGCACGGCGCCCACCTGCTGCATGTCCTGGCCCTGCCGGTGCTGCTTCACCTCCAGCACCAGCTCCTCACAATCCATCATCTCCTCGTCCACCTGCCCATTGCCGTCTGCAGGGGCACAAAAACCAAGCAAACCATAGGTGGCATGGCAAACAGGGAGCAGTTGCGCCGGACCAGCGGTGCAGGTGCTCAGAGCGCACCAGTGCTGGCCCAGGTGCAAAGTGCATGTGGCGCACCGTTGATGCACCGGTGACTCCCTGCTGTGCCATGCCTCACCTACTTGCCCGCTGGCCGCTGCCAGGTACCAGACCGGCACCCACATGCCCGTCCGCTGGTGCTGCACAACGAGCGTCTCTGGAAAGTGCCGGCCATCCAACCACTTCTTCATCTTCTTGTACAGAAACGGCCCCATCTTGTCGTGCTGCAGAGCAGGACACGCGGGCACCGCGGCATGGCAGGTCTGCACAGAGCAGGTGATGCAAGCCGCTGCCTGCTGATCGGGGCGCCCACGCTGCGTAAACACAAGACAGCACAACTGCATGCTGCCCATGGCAGCACAGACAGCGCATGTATCTGTTCATCGCACAGCCCAGCTGATGCTTTACCTCCTTTCCCTTCTCAGGATTGTAGTAGCTCCAGCTCGACTGCTCCAGGGGCTCCAGGCCGCGGCTGGCGGCTGCCTTGCTGTCCCCCACCGGCTGGAGGTCGTGCGACAGCTGGAACAGCACAGCCTTGATGGCGCTGCCTGCCACCTGCATTTCAAGACATGGTTGGTCAGGCATTCGCTCTTCAGGCTGGGCATGTCCATGTCATTGCGGCACATGTCATTGCGGCACATGGCAACCTTCATGAGCATGCTGCATGGGAGTGCTGCAGCATGCACACAGGTTGCAGCGCCCAGCCACGGCATGCCCGGCTTGCCTGGCGGGAGGCTGCAAACACCACCAGCTTGCGGCCCAGGCGGGTGTTGCAGAACTTGTCCTTCAGCTGTATGGGTAACAGGATGTGGACCGTGTATCGTAAGTGCCAGTGGCGTACATGGCAGTCAATCCTGTGGAGCAATTAGATGAGCTGATCTGCGCTGGGCATGGCGCCCTCCTGCCCACGGCGGACAGCCCTACCTGCAGCTGCGCTCCGGCCAGGTGGCAGTGCGTTCCCAGCTTGCCGAACAGAAGCTCGGCCTGCGAGCAGGGGTTGAGCGACAGCAGGATGGGGCCCGGGCAACGGCACTGTGTGGCGGCGCCGCAGCCGCCCTGCTCTGGGCTGGTACGCAGGGCTTGCCGGCGTGGGGCGATCACCTTTGCCTCGGACAGCCATAGTGTGGCTTGATGCGACAGCCCTGCCGCAGCAGGGCCTCGCGCAGGCTCCGGGCCCATCGCGGGCTGCCCCAGACGGTGCGCAGAGGCAGTCCTAGACTTTCTGATAGCTTTGAATAGGCTGCGTCAAGCTGGATCGGCGCTCGATGGGCCAGTCCGCCCCTCGACGGAGCCGCTCCATGAAATGCCGACTGATCAGCGAGGCCGCAGCGGCATTGCCTTGTCAATTCTTGCACATTCCAGAGCGTGTGTCCCTATAAACCGCATGCAGCGCTACGTGCCGCCCTCCAGGCGGGGCCAGGGGGGCGGGGAGGCTGCAGCGGAGCAGCGCGGCCTGGAGGGTGCTAGCCACTCTGAGCCATCGCAGGTGGGTGTCAATTGGCAACCGGGTTCGCCCAGCCATGCATCCGCCTGCTGCCGCCGGGCCGCCGCCGCCTCCTGGCCTGTTGCGTTCAGCCCGGCCGCAGTCATTCCTGGCTCCCACTGCGTTTCTCTAAGCTGATTCATGCTGGCACCAGGTGCGATTGGTGGTGCTGCGAGAGGACACGGAGATCGAGCCAGCCGCTTGCCCGCTAGACTGCGAGCGACAGGAGGGGAGCTCCGAGGCCTACACCATTTTCTATCCAGGTTTGGCCGCACCACTGCCTGCCTGCCCCCTCTTTAAAACGAAGATGTCAGCGCGATGGATCCCCTCTCTTTGTCGGTAAAGTTAGCGTATGTCCAGCAAGAATAACCCGCTCCTCACTCCGCAGACCGCCAGCCCTCGGAGCTGCTCCGCTGGTTTGCTGAGGCGTGCGGTGCCGGTGCGGCCCGCCTCGAGTTCCCTGCCAGCCTGTCCAAGCAGGAGCGAGCCAGGTGGGGGCTGCTCAAGCCAAGCTGCTGACCTGCCAGCTTTGACCCGGTGTTCTTTGTCTGGATTTGACTGGCTCTCAGTGCAGGGAAAGTGCACCCGGCAGCCATGCTGATGGTTCAATGCATTGCTGCCACAGCGAGCCGACTGGCCTTGAGCAGTTTGTCTCGCCTCGTCCTGCACTCAGGTGGCATGGCCTGGCAGACCGCGCCCGGCTGCACACGCAATCGGTGGGGGTCGGGGAGGGGCGGTACCTCACAATCGGCACTGCACCGCTAGAAGACGCTGCGGAGGGCGGCGGCGCGGCTGCTGGGCGCGTGCGGCTGAACAGAGAGCAGGCGGCGCTGGCGCGCTTCATCTATGATGGGGCCATGATGGTAAGTGGCACAAAGCAGCTGCATCTCGATTTATAGACCCACCAATGTGCCCCTCGGTCTAACAACAGGCTGGAAGATTTGAAGATACATTGCCTGCCTGCACGCCTGCAGGAGGGCGGCAAGCACTGGGAGCGGAGCCGCGGCGAGATCGAAGCCCTGGTTGCCTCCGGTCAGCCGCTGCCGCCCGATCTGCAGGCCGTCGTCGACAAGCGGTGGGTGGAGGGGAGCTGGTGCAGGTGCTTGGTGCACATTGCCTGCTGCCATGTTGATCAACAGCAGCTGCTGCTCAGTGTGCGTGTGCCCGCCCTGTCGGCAGGGTCCGCGCAAGGGTTGCTGCGATGTGAGTGTTGTGGCCCTGTGCCTGCCTGCTTCAGGGAGCGTGGCCAGCGCGTGAACACACTGCTGAAGGCGGGGCAGCCCTCTGAAGCACTCGAGCTGCTGGCTGACGATCCCAAGCTGGCATGGGTCAAGGATGCGGAGAGCGGAGGTGGGTTTGCATGGCCTAAGCCAGCTGCATTTTAGTGGCCGGGGGTGGCACTTGATTTACCAGTCGACGCTCAGTGCATGCAACCCCGTACATATTTCGTTCCACCCAAAGCCCATGATGAGTGAAAGGGGGCTCTTGGTGTCGCCCCAGCAGCTGCTTCATGCCAACCCGGCGTGCCTCAGTGCCCCATCTGCGTTTGTGCCATGCACCCTGCAGGCTACCCGCTGCACCTGGCAGCTTGGCATGTGAGAGCTTGCGTCAGCTTGCGGTGGAAGTGCGAATAATGCATATGCCGCGCTGCTGGATTGCAGGCTTTGCTCGTTGCAATGCAAGTGTATGGCAAGCACTGCTATACTGTGTGCCACGTGCTTTCTGGACCACTCATGCACAACTGCCGCTCCACACTTACTCCCTCACTGCAGGGGTACGAGAGTGTGGCGCTCTTCCTCGCCTCGCTGCCCGGCTGCCTGGAGCAGCGGGACGGGCGGCGCGAAACAGCGCTGGCTGTGGCGCGGCGGCGGGGCCACACTGCCATTGAAGAGCTGCTGCTAGAGGCTGGGGCAAGGCCAGAGACGGCCAGCTTCGGTTCGGCGCCTCCTGCCAGCACCAGCGGCAGTAGGGAAGGTGGAGAAGAGGCAGCATACTGCTCCTGGTCGGCTGAGGAGCGGCGCAGCTACCGGCATGGCGGCGAAGGCGGGCGTGGCAGCGGCGGACGCGGGCGGGGGCCGCCGCCGGGACTGCAGGCACGTGCAGCGGGCAGCTGGCAGGGCAGGAGCAGAGATGGCGGCAGAGGGTCCGGCGGCAGGGGGTATGGCGGCGGTAGAGGGCCCGAGGGCGGCGGCCAGGCTGAGCAGAGGGAGCCGGAGCAGCAGGGACAGCCGCCCAAGCAAGAGCGGTGCCCCTGGTGACCGGCTCTTGTGTTGAGTCAACTTACACGCTCTGGTCTCCAGTCATAGTGTGTCGTTCATGTCGCGATGAAGGGCGCAAGTTGTAACAGCAGTCAAGGCAACGCAAGGATCACATGAAGAGAGGTTGCCAAGCAAAAACAATGCGCAGGGGAAGTAAGGCACGAGGGGTACACGCCTGCTGAGTGCAGCAGGGCAGCTTGCAGATTGAGGTTCTGGGGGAGCTGGCGGCTGCGTGTCACAGCTCCGTATTGTCATGATTGTCGTGATGCACCACGGCTGCACATGAATGAAAGTGTGGAAGGCAGGCGGGGCCGGTGGGGCAACACCATGCCAGAGGGCGCTACAAAGCCAACACGGCAACCTCATTGCTTTGCAAATGGCACTCCATGTGTTCGCTTCTATGCACACCCCCTGCCAACCCTGGCCTCCATCGCACAGCCATAGAGGCCATAAATCTCCGCATAAACATCATGGCACCCTCCCCCTGGCCCCAGCGACTTACTGTAGAAGGCGTGCTGCACCGCAAGCATCTGCTCCAGCGTCAGGCGGTCGTCTTTACAGTCGGCCATGTCCATCATGTGCTCAGCTTGCTGCAGGTGGTGGGGCAGGGCAAGTGTTGAGGCATGCTCACGCCCCAAGCAGCCGTCAAGCGGACACTCCACACGAACAGCATCGGCAAGCACGAATGGCAGCGCCGCTTGCAAGCGTGAGCAAACTTAATGTGCCCATGCGCCACACGGCGCAAGCACGCCCTCACCATGCGGGCGTATCGGCTCTCGGTTGGGTGGATGTCCGCAAACGCCGGCAGCAGCTCCTGCGGAAGGCAGCCATCCAGACACATGGCTGAGATCCACACGGGCAGGCATGGCTTGGCCCCAACGAACACATCAGCACACTGGCTCCAAAGGCGGCACAACCAAACGCAGGACTGCGCAGCTGGAAGCGCCAGCCATCGTTGCTTCATCAAGCCCAGCCCACCTCTGCAGTCAGGTAGTTGTCTGAATCGACGTCCAGCAGCACAAACTTGCGCCGCGCGCTCTCCGTCTCCGCCGCCTCGCTGCGGTCCTCGTTGTGCGGCTCCCACACCGAAAACTGCAGGGCACGTGCAGGACAGCAGTGGAGTGGCCGAGAGAAGTGCAGCTGCAAGGTGCTCGAGCTCGCATCAAGCTCACATCGCATGCGCCTGATCACGCCGCCGCATCCATGCGGCACCGCCCAGCCCTCGCCTCACCTGCGGCCACAGGCTCTGCTGGAACTGCTCGAAGCTGAGGCGCAGCTTGCGGGCCTCGTCCTGCTGCGACGCGTCCTCCACAAACCCGCCGTGCATGCTGGCCACATGGTCGTAAATATCTTGCTTCAGGCGGTGCAGCTTGAGGGCCACGTTGCTGCCCTCTGCACTTGTGGGGATGGGGCAGGGGCGGTCGCCTCTTGGAACGAGAGGGAGTGAGAGGGGTGGGCTTGAAGCAGGGCGGCAACGAGGGAGCCACTGGCGGGTGACGCGTGTGGCACAACTGGCACCCTCATCTGGCACTTGCCTCGATACAGCAGCAGCGGCAGCAGCAGCAGCAGCAGCGGCAGGATGACAGCCGGCAGCAGTGGCAGGATGACAGCCGGCGGCAGCTGAAATCACGCAAGCAAGGCAGTTGCGCACCCTCGGGGTTGAGGTAGTCGAAAAACTCCTTCTGGTTCAGCCCGCCGTCTCCGTCCTGGTCGGCCAGCACCATGGCGGCCAGCGACACCGCCACATAGTCACCCCAGTCCAGCGGGTCGGGCCTGCATGACAGGTGAAAGAGCAAGTTCAAGATTGACAACGCGATGGGGTGTTGCTGTGGAGCTATTCATCACAACCGAAAACGTAAAAGGCAAACAGCAAACATTGCAAGGTATCAAGGAGGCAACGTCCTCCTTTTCCAGGGCTCATTGGCCAAGCTCACATGCGGAAGGCCTTCACCGCCTCCTGGGTGGCCGCAGGCGCGCCCCCCAGCTGGGCGGACAGGTACTCAGCCGCCGTGACCTTGCCTGCAGGGGGTCCAAAGGCACGGCAGCACAACCGGCGCTGAGAACAACACCACATGGCAAGGCAGAAGGACAGCGCGAGCTCTCCGGCTGCTGTGCCAACAACTCCTGCACCGCTGCCCACGCAAGCATGCCGCACACATGCGCTCCTTCAAGCACGCCCACAACCCAGCCGCACTCCCTTTAAGGCACACCATCATGGTCACTGTCCACATCAGCAAACTCCATGTCCGCTCTGCGGTGCGACATGGTCATGCCGTTGCGGTACAGGTGGCGCTGCAGCTCCTCCGCGCTCACCACGCCATCGTGATTGGCATCGATCTCGGGAAATAGCTGCCTCGGGGGCAGGGGGAGCAATGTGCGCGCACTGTGGGCCGGGCGTGGGCCTTGCTGGCGCCCAGCCGCGGTCAGCAAGTGCATGCTGTCCTGCTTCAGCATTCGCCAAGCCACCCCCATCATGCCTGACTGTCAGTCTGCTCTTCCGTGCCTGCCCGGCTCACCTGCCGCAGGCGCTGCTCAATGACCGATGGCGTGGCATCGTGCACCTCATTCCTCCGCAGGCCAAAGTCCTGCAGGGATGTTGCAGCGTATAAGGCACACCATTACTGAAACACCGGCATCTGCCTGCCATACCTACTGTTGCTCCACCATCTGCCTTTGCTGGATGCGGCAGGCTGCTCCTGTAGACTGCAGCTCAATTGCAGGCATCCCATGGCACACTGCAAGAAGGAGCGCCCAGGACGCATCTGGCCACTTGCAGCAGTTCTCACCTCTGGGTCTAGGTCATCATCAAGGCCGTAGTGCGGGTCAAAGGCGGCGCGCCCAACCTGCTCCGAATCCACTTCCTTGGGTGTCTGGTGCAGAGGCAGAGGTGGGCATCTTGTGAGGAGGTGAGTGCGCTTGCCCCTCAAGCAACAGTGGCATGCTGTGGCAAAGCAGTTCATAAGACAGCACACAGGCAGGAGTAGCAACAACACTGCCCACAACGACATTCAAACCAATTCAGCAGGTGGCAGTGCGCACCCAGCGGCCCTGCTGATTCCTGCGGCGCGCCACCTCGCGCTTCACCGGCTTGGTGTGGTCAAACATGCGCGCCGCAGCTTGCTGCGCCACCAGCAGCACCAACAGCACCAGTGCCTGCAAAGTTTGCAGTGCAGCACGAGCTGAAGCAATGCAAATATGCGCAAGGAGGCGGTGCGCGGCGCCGGCGGCAGCTGCTTGCAGCGTTCCGTGGCTCGGCTCACCGAGCACTGCCGGCCCATGGTATGAGGCTACGACAACTGCAGGAAATGGCTGCCCTTGAGGGAGCAGGGACGAGCAAATCAGAGAGGGCCGCAACGCTACGGGGCTGCTGCGCCCTAATGAACTATACGCAGCGATCGGCAATGTAGGGCGTGCACAGCACGGCAGTTGCAGACCCTGCAGCCGGCCTCATGCAAACTCTTGATGCAAGCCGATGAACTTGCCTTGTTCTATCGATGCGGCGGTTGCCGGCCATCTGGGATCGCTTCACAAAAGTTTGCAGTCGCCCCAGCGCGCTAGTGAACTGCCTACAAGCGGAATTCTTCGGTTGACTCGTCATGCGGCGTCTCTGACGCCTCCCACGGGCCGTGAGACAGGATGGAGGACCGGCTAGCGGAGGCACGGGAGACGGGCAAGCTCAATCTCAGGTGCGCCGCCAGCGGTCGCGGCGGCGGCGGCACCGCTTGCTTGCCGCCGGTCCAACGTGCCCGCATCACCCACGCAAGGCAGCTCATGTGAGGTTGTCCCCACCATGCCGCAGCTACCTGGAGGGCGGCAGCCATGCGCTGGACAGCGCAACTGAGGCGGCACTGGCCGCCGGCGTCCGGGTGGCGGAGCTGGACCTCTCCTCATGCGGCCTGGACGCCCTACCGGCGGCCCTGCCGCGCCTAGGGCCCACGCTGCGGGTGCTGCGTCTCAAGTACAACCCCGGCATCGCCAGGCTTGATGTGGACGTGCTCTGCCAGCTGCCGCACCTGCAGCTGGTGGATGCCGACGGCTGTGGCATCTCGCAGCTCGACGCCCAGGCGCTGCCGCGGCTGTCCACCCTGCGCCATCTGTCGCTCGCCTCCAACGGCCTGGCGTCCCTGCCCGACAGCATCACCAGCCTGTCGGCCCTGGCTGTGCTGTGTGTCAGCAACAACCCGCTGGCCGCGCTGCCGGAAGACCTGGGGGCCTGCCCAGCGCTGGAGGTATTGGATGTCTCGGGCTGCCGTCTGGCGGGCGACGCGCTGCCACCCTCGCTGGCGCTGTGCCGCACCCTGCAGCGCCTCTTCTGCCAGGTAGGCTTGTGGACACATGCTGGCGCGCCTGATGCTGCTGCCAAGGGTGGGAAGTGCGTACCCCCCGCATGCATGCATCCATCGGTCTTACATTCAGTCCCCTCCTGCATGCCCTGCTAACTTTCAGAACAACGAGCTCACCAAGGTCCCCACCGTCATGGGGCACCTCAAGGGGCTGAAGGAGTGGAACCTCCGGGCCAACCGCCTGCCTATGAAGTATGAGCAGGCGAGTGGGCGGTGTTGCGGCTGCCGCATCAACGAGTGGTTTGACGAGTGGCACCTCGTACTGATTGAAACCGCTCTGAGGGCAGCGTAACATGGCCCGTTCCGACGCTGGCCCCCACTGCAGGCTCGTGAACGCGGCCTTGCCAAGTTCTTGGCCTTCCTCAGGTACGCTGGCAGTCTGCTGGTGGAACTGAGTGCATGATGCGCTGCGTCTGCTGTTCTGGTAGATTGACCGCTTAAACTGGAGCCCCGGGCTGCAGGGAGGAGGAGGAGATCGAGCAGCTGGCGGAGATTGAGCGCAACCGGCCGGTCGGCATCTTGTCAGGCCCCGCGACCGTGTACCGCTGCAAGGCAAGGCTCTCCTTCTCCGCTTGTGAACGGTTTGGGAGCATTATGGGCCTCCACAACCAAGGCACAGCATGATGCTTGCAACTTTGCTCCACTCCCACACAAGCAGTCTGTGCTGGAGGACGCCCTGACCGCGGCAGCAGCAGGGGAGCCCACCAGCGGCTATGCGTGGGTGCGGCAGGGCCACGCCGCCTGCCTGCTGGGCCGCAATGTCTACCTCTGGGGCGGCGTGGTGGTGCGGGAGGGACGCAAGACCGGGCAGCTGCTCGTCCTCAACCTTGACACATGTGGCTGGCGGGTAAGAGCACGGACAGGGCAAGGGGTTATACGTGAATGGTGGGAGGAGCTTGGAGCTTCAAGTGACTGGATGGCTGCTGCAGAAACCAGCTGTGGCCGTCAATTTGATGCCGACCACATCTGCCGTTCCCGCACACCGCACATGGTGCAGGTCCAGCCCACACGCGGCGATGCGCCCGGCCCGCGCGACGGGCACGTCATGGTTGCCGACGCCGACGGCCGCCAGCTCATCGTGTTTGGTGGGCGCAAGGAGAATGGGCGGCGCACGGCAGACCTGCACCTCCTGTCCCTGGACACCTGGACTTGGTTCGCTCCAAAGCTGGACAGCGAGGCGGCGCCTCCGCCGCGGGAGCAGTGCGCTGCCGCCTTTGCCGACGGCAAGCTGCTGGTGTTTGGGGGGCGCACCAACGGCTCCCGCCTCAATGATCTGTGGGAGTTCTCCACCGCCACCTGGCGCTGGGAGCAGCAGCCTGTGCACGGCACGGTGCCGTCGCCGCGGCAGGGCGCCGCCGCCTGCCTGGAGGGCGGCCGGCTGTGGCTGATGGGAGGCTTCTCCAACTTTGTGCTGGACGACGCGTACTGCTTCAGCCTGGCGCAGCAGGTGATTGGGACTATGCAATGCTGTGTTGCCTTAATGCGCAAGGCAGTCTGATAGAGGCAGGGCGCCTTACCTGCAGCATGCCTGCCCGCAAACTTAATCCTCAACCCTGCACGACACGCTCTCCCATCAGGAGTGGAGGGCGGTGAGCGTGGAGAGCAACGCCACCAAGCTGGTGGAGCGGGCGGGCGGCCATGTCATCGCTCCGGATGGCGCTGGCGGCCTGTTCCTGTTTGGCGGCAGCGACGCGCTGGGCACGCAGCATGCCACCCTGCTTCGGCTGAAGCAGCAGGGCGCCAAGTGAGAGCTGACTGCTGGCATGGAATCGCTCAGAGAGCCTTGCCACAGATGGAGTTACCATTGCCCCACCAAAGCTGCTCGCTGCCGCTCCTGCAGGTTTGAGTGGACGGAGACGGATGTGGTGTTTGAGCCGGACCGCAGCAGGCTCGTCCTCTTTGATCCTGTCGCCGAGGGCAGGCTTGTGGCGATGCAGGCAAGTACAGTCGCTGCTGTTGCATTTGGCCTGGCAGCTGCTGCATGCCTGTTTGAGTTGCACCCATGGCAAGCAGGGCTGCATCTATGGTTTTCAGATAGGCTTGCGCAGCGACTCCTTGACTCAGCACTCCTCTGCCTGCAGTGCGGCCACTCACTGCACAAGCTGCACGTGAGCGCCGACCAGCTGGCAAGCGGCCAGGCTGTGTGGGACTGTGTCCAAATCGTGCCGCTGAACTACATCCAGGTGGGCAGCAGCCATAGTTGCAGTGGCAATCAATTGTGATGCGCGTTGCCCCGCCGGTGCTGCTGGCGGATGGAAAATCAACAGTCGTCCATCTACTTTGCACCTTTGCCCGGGCAGGAGCTGGCGCCCCGGGCGGAGGGCCTGCTGGCTTGCACCAACCCCAAGCAGGAGCGCATCCGGCACGCCGTGCTTGCCGCATCCAGGCTGCCACCCGCCTGCACCAGCCACTCGGCCAGAGAGAAGCAAGTGCTGGCGGCTGCCACGGCCTTCAAGGAGCGCTGGGTAGCAAGCGCCTCTGCCGCCGCTGCTGCTCGGGGCGTGCCCACCTGCCGCCTGCTGCCGGCGGTGACCATGCTGAACGAGTTTGGGGCGGAGAAGTTGGTGTGCACCACCCTGCGGCCGTCCTCCCTCCCCTACGTGGAGCTGTACGACCTGGAGGGCATTGCACAGGCAAGCTGTGGATGGGAGCGTTTGTGCTTGGCTGGGGTCGGCATAGTACCTGATGCCGGGCAGCGTGGCATGCAAGCTGGTCGTTGCCAGGAGCATGTGTGCTTGCACTGCGCTGGCCAAGACTGGCTGCATAACGACAGCATCTCATCGCCTTGCCCAACCTCCCCTCCTCACCTGCAGTTTGTGGCGGAGTTCTTCACCTATGAGCCGCTTGAGGACCTGTGCCAGCCGCCTGCCCACCTTGTGTCGCCCTGGAGCCTGCTTGAGTGGCAGGTGTGCGTGGGCTGAGGTGCCTTAGTGCGAGTGAATACGGAGATGGGCGCCTATTGTTTTCAAAGGCTTTCCTTCGCTGATCTTGCTATCACTCGCCGCAGGCTGGAGATTCGTTTGACCTTGCTACGCTGGCCTGTTCCCTGGCGTTGGGAGCGGGCTATGATGCGGCTGTGGTGGTTGGATACGTGCCCAAGGAGGTGAGGGGGTCCTGGCCATGCACTGCTCTTGCCCGGCACTGTCCCATGATGCAGCTGCTCAAATTGTGGACCAACAGCCACCATTTCAAGCTGGCCCACCCTTCTTCCACTGGCCCAGGTGGCGCTGGGCAGCCAGGCTCGGGTGGAGTGCCCATGGCTGAAGCCGCACGGCATGGAGTCGCCGCCGTATGTGGACCTGCCTGAGCAGCAGCCAAGCTTTGAGGCCGAGCCAGCTCCGCAACCGGAGGTGGCTGCGAGCCAGGCAGCCTCTGATGAGGCCCAAACGGGCGAGGCGGCAGACGCGATCCCTGCCGCAGCCGCAGCGGCCTCGGCTGACGCTGAGGCAGCGAGCAATGACGCCCAGCCAGCCCCATCCTCCCGCCCAGCCACCGGAGCTGCAGCCGAACCGGCACAGGCGGACACGGAAGCCTCGTCTGCTGCTGCTGCTGTAGATGGTGAGCCAGCAATCGCAATCGAACCAGACGCTGCTGCGGCTTCTGCTGCACAGGATCCAACCGATGCTGGGCAGGTGGCGGCAGCTGCCGCCTGCGGCCTGGAACAGCTGCCCCAACGTCCCAAGCAGTACGTGCACGCATTTGTGCTGGTGAAGGCCGACAAACGGGAGCTGCCCCGCACGCTGCTGCTGGACCCAGCCACTGGCCAGCTGCACACACCAGATTCAGTGCCTTGCACCGGCATTGAGTGGGCCTTCACGCCCACCAATTTCTACTTGAACCTGCAGTGCAGCAGCAGCAGCAGCAGCAGCTGTGGTGCTGCCAGCAGTGGCCAGGAGGGCAGCAATCTTGATGCAGCAGATTGCGGCCGGCCGCCACATGGCCTGACGGAGGTCAGCCTGATGGACTGGACCTTCTCCAACCCCAACTGCTGGCAGGCGTTGCTGGTTGGAAAGGAGGTGGGCGGCCACTGCACGCTGTGGGGCTGCCTTGCTGCCTGGCTGCGCACCCTGACTTGTTCCAGATCTGCGCACATCCGGGCATTGCATGCTGCTTGCACACGCGCTCCCCTTTTGTTTCCTTCTCCTCACGACAGGACCGCTCGCTGGACGCCGGCACTGTGGCCAGCGGACTGTACACCACCGGCAGCAAGGTTTCGGACCTGCGTTCGGTGGTGCTGGGCCATGGTGCCAGCCAGCTGCTGGGCGCCGCCGGCTCCTTGCCCCTGCTGGAGAGGCGTGCCAGCAGGCTAATCTCCTTCAAAGCAGCTGGCACGCCGCGTGCCCCGCAGCCCCTGCCGGGCAGCCCCTCTGCTGCTGGGGCTACCCCAACTGCTGCCCCTGCAGCGGCTGAGCCAGGCGGCGGTGCGTCGCCTTCGAGCCCTGCCGCTGCAGCACTCAAGGGCGGCGTGGCCCTGGCACATCTGGCAATGAGCGGGCACCACAGCACACCGCGCCTGGGCGGAGGCATGGCCCCACATGAACAGTTCAGCTCCCTGGCCTTCCTCTCTGCCGACGCCTCAGCCCAGCCGCCCCCAGGGCAGCGCTCCAGGACCGCCCTGCTGGCTGGCTGCTCCAGCGCCAGCCCTCTGGGCGCAGCCATGGCAGCCGCAGGGCCTGGCACCTCTCCGCTGGCGCCCCTGGCCTCCGTCAGCAGCACCGGCGGCTGCCACCCCCAGCTGCCGCCAGCGCCAGAGATGCCGCTGTCGTGGGTGCTGCCGCTGGCGCTGTCCAGGGAGCGGCTGGACATGCGTTGCCCGCGGGGCCAGAAGGCGGAGCTGTACCGCCAGGCCCGCCGCGAGCTGTGGCCCGCCACCGGCAAGTGCGGGCGCTGGGACGGCATGGTGAGTGAGGTGGGGTGGCCTGGGAGCCCATGGAGTGGCGAGAGATGCCAAAGCTGGTTGACAGAGGGAGCGCGATGCAACTTGCACGTTGGTCTGACATGAACGGGCTGCATGTCCGTCGTTGGCTGCACCACTCTCTCCCTTGAACAGCTTGCAGCCTCGCTGTCCCCACTCATGCAGTTTGAGCGGCTGACAACGTACGCTGACGCAGAGCGCACCGAGCCGCTGTGTGTGCTGGAGCTGTTCAGCCGGCGCAAGGACTGCTTGGTCCGCCGGCAGACGTGGCTGGGCCCTGGGCAGCAGCGCACCATCCTCAGCAGCTTTGAGTCGGGGGCGGCCGCCTGCCTGGCCAGCATGCGCATCGTCCGAGGTGGTGCAGCGGCACCAGGCGGCCAGCCGCACTGGGAAGTTGAGCTGCGCTTCTGTTCAAACAGCCGCCCCGATGGCTTGATGAGGTGAGGGGCGGGTGGCGAGGTTTTGCAGGGTAGGTGGTTGCACTTGTGTTTGCAATGTTTGAAAGAGGGTTGTGGTCCTTGGATGACTTGAGCCAGGCACGCAAAGCACATCACAAGCGCGCTGTCACCTCTCAGGCGGCGTTTGCAATGCAGGCGCCTGCACACGGCAAGCTGCCTGGAGGAGTGGTACTTGCCGGGCAGCCGGCCTGATGGCTTGGCCCACCGCAGTGTGCAATATGCCGCTGCCTCCCCCGGCACCCTCGGTCCGGCTGACAGCCGGCCGCCCACTGCGGTTGGTGCTGCCTGCCCCTCTGCCCACCGGCACCGCTCCAGTGTGGCGACAGGCAGCTGGGCAGATGCGCCTGAGCGGGAGATTGTGTGTGTTCGCGAGCAGTTCAGCCAAAAGGGCCCTGCTGTAGGGCCGCTTTCCGAGCGCTCTTTCGATTTGGCAGGGGGGCAGCTGACGCTGTCTGTGCCAGACGGCACCTGTGCCATGCTGAGCCGCACGTACGGTGAGCCAATGTAGGACGCCACATGCTTGCCTGGCTTGCTTGGCCTGAAGCAATCTGCCGCTGCGTGACAAGTTGGATTACTCCTTGCACAAAGACCCTGCGCGACCACTCTGCCCCTCGCAGCGCTGGACGGTGCACTGCTGGAAGGAGCGCCCCTCGGCATCCCCGAGCAGCAGCGGCGGGAGCATGCTGCTCTGCGGTCAGCCTCCCGGGCCGCGCAGGTGGCGGTGCAGGCGGCCGAGGATGAGCTGCGCAGCACCCTGCAGGCCAGGCAGCGGGCGGAGCAGAGCTGCCCGCTGATCACACCCCACTACGATGCACCGCGCCTCAAGGTGCTGCCTGCCAGGGGACAGCTGAGTTTTGCTCATTCAGCCTAAAGGAATGGCAGGCCCTCATGTGCATGCCGTAGTGTATGTGTTTTGCTCTCCCTCAGCCATCCCGTTGCTGCCTGCCCCGCTTCGTGCAGGTGGAGGACAGCGATGATGGCTCCGGCCAGCCGGATGAGGAGGCTGGCTACGACTTCCTGTCCCACTTCCTGCCGCACACAGGTGGGTGGGTGGAGCCTTGCAAGGGCGGTTTCCCACCGCCAGCGGTTTGGGCTGCGCATGCCTGCTGCTCTCCCGTGCTCACCATCTCTAAAACCACCTGCTCAGTCCACCTGGGATGCCATCTTGAACACATTCCTCACCACACTGCTTTTCCCAATGTCCCTGCCACAGGAGCCCGCGACATGACGGCAGCAGAGGCTGAGGAGGCGCGTGCCGCCTGCCTGGCTGCATTTGAGGACCGCTGGGCTGCACGCCGCGTGCTGCTTGCGCAGCGCCTGGCCGAGAGCGCTGCTGAAGTGGAGCTCCTGGCAGGCGTGCTCGCCACGGAGCAGCAGCACCTGAGCGCTGCCGATCTGGAGCGGGTGCAGCGGGAGCACGATGCGGCGGCCTTCCGGCACAAGGTTGCGCAGCGGCGGGCGGGCGGGCACAGTGCCCTGGCACAGCAGAAGCGTGCTGAGCTGGAGCGGCAGCTCGAGGCAGACAAGCGGCTGCGGGCGGCGCTGGCAGCGGGGGTCTGAACCGGCGGCAAGCCTTGGGATGAACCAGGAAGTTTGTTTACTTTGTCAGGCTTGTGGTTCTGACAAGCGTGGTGGTAAATCAGGTAGCGAGCAGGCAGTGGGGGCAGCAGCGGCAAGCAGAACTTGTGTCAGAAGAAACGAGGTGAGCATGGTCAGTCAGCTGTTGTCAAGGGGTCTTCGGCAAGTGCAGCCAGGCGCTGCTGAGCATCACGCTTGCATGCCTCGGTCATCGCCCAGGCGCCCCTGCCTGCGGCTGCCCGGCGTTGGGCTGCGCCTGCTGCTGCGGCGTCGCCTGCGCGTCTGCCAGTGCTGCCAGCGTCATCAGGTTCTCCTGCAGCTTCTTTTGGTACCTGGGTGCAAGGACAGGCAGGTGGTACTGGCTTTATTTGACGGCCTGCAATGCAAGAAGCCCGCTTGCTCCAACCACACACCACAAGGCTGGGCGTTGCATTGGCAGCGGGCACAGTTTGTGCAATGCACTCACTCTATGCATTCATTTAGCTTGCCGAGGTTCTGGTTCTCCACTATAGCAGCAATAAGTTTCGCATTCTCATCCAGCATCTGCAAGCAAGAGGAGCAGGGAAGTGCACTGTCGCTCAGAAGGCGGTGGTGCGCGGCAGCGGCGGCGGCGCCGCCGCCGTGGTGTTGTGCACAGCGACGGTGCGAGCAGTAGCGCAGCATTACGCACACCTGCTGTATCTGCACTGTCGTTAGCATTCGCTGCTGCTGCTGTTGCTGCTGCTGAGGCGCGGCGCTCATGTTTGGTTT